>ENA-ORCR01000465-ORCR01000465.1-marine-metagenome-genome-assembly--contig:-NODE-465-length-22472-cov-3.292431_pt1 | contig 22472 bp, 23 predicted proteins | sample MGYA00237782_ERZ508514 | MGnify/ENA primary metagenome ERZ508514 (study PRJEB26185, sample SAMN06268960) | marine metagenome | isolation source: Eden Landing Ponds, San Francisco, CA, USA | place...
GCGGTAGGTGCCCTGCTGGCACATCTGCTCCTCGCAGCGGTGGATGTAGCCGATGTCGGGGGTCACCTCGGCGACGTTCTCGCCGTCGAGCGTGGCGCCGACGCGGAGCACGCCGTGAGTCGCGGGGTGGTGGGGCCCGAGGTTGAGGTACATCGTGTCGCCGTCGCGGTGGTCCTCGGCCAGCGGGTTCTCGTGCTCGCGGAAGGGCACGATCTGCGGTTCCTCGCCGCTGAAATCCGGATCGAGGGGGTGGCCCTGCCAGGTCTCGGGCAGGAGGATCCGTCGCAGGTCCGGGTGGCCGTCGTACTCGATGCCGACCAGGTCGTAGGCCTCGCGTTCGTGCCAGTCGGCGGTGGGATACACCGGCGCCGCGCTCTCCTGGACGGGGTCGGCGGCCGGCGTCGGGACGACCACGGAGAGTTCCCGGGTGGGGTCGTCGTAGCTCCGGAGGTGGTAGATCGACTCGTAGCGGTCGCCGTAGGCCTGCCCGGTGACGCAGGCGCAGTGGTCGAAGCCCGCGCGGTCGCGCAGCGCCGACAGCGTCGCTTGCACGCGGTCGGCGCGGACGACGAGCGCCGGAGCGTTGCGATGCTGTTCGGTGTCGGTGACGGCGTCGTCGGGGACGACCGCGAGCGCGGCGTCGAGCGGCGCGTCGCTGTCGGCCGGCGCGAGGTCCCCGGCGGTCGCTGTGTCCGGTTCACCCACCTGTCGCTGCCGTTGGTCCATACGCGCCGTTGGCGCGGTCGGACAATCGCCGTTGGCCCTCACGAGTGGCGGGGGTTTAAATCGACTCGGCGAAACCGATCGCGCGATGCGGTACCTGCGCGTCGCGGTCCACCAGGAACCGGCCGTGCGACATCCGATGCACCAGTTCGTCGTCGAACACGAGGGTTACAGCGTCTCGCGACTGCTCCAGTACAACACGGGGCTGGCGGAGGAGCCGGCCTTCTTGTTTCACGTCGACGGCGACCCCGACCCCTACGAGCCGGCGCTACGGGAAACGGAGAGCGTATCGACCTACGAGATATCGCGGTGTCCCGACGACACGTTCTACCTCTACGTCCGGGAGGACATCCCGCCCCGGAGCCAGGACTTCGTCGGCGCGTTCACCCAGCCGGGGCTGGTCGGGATCATGCCCGTCGAGTACCGGGCCGACGGAACGGTCCGGTTGACCGCCGTCGGTCCCGCCGAGATGCTCCAGACCGCCGTCGACGAGATGCCCGACGGGATGGACGCCGAGGTGCTGGAAGTCGGGGAGTACGACGCCCGCCGGCTCGACGCCGGGGGCGACCTGACCGACCGCCAGTTCGAGGCCGTCCTCGCGGCGGTCGACTGCGGCTACTACGAGACCCCCAGCGAGGGCAGCGTCGAGGAGGTGGGCGACCGCCTCGACTGCGCGCCCGGTACCGCCGCCGAACTGCTCCGCCGCGCCGAGCGCTCGGTCATGCAGACCGTCGCTTCTACGGGTCCGTTCTGAACCGCCCGGGCCGCTCGTGGTCGGACTCGACGAACGCAACCGACTTGCCGACGCCCTGCCAACCCTCGATATGAGTCTGGCCGACCGTGACTGGCGGCTGATCGCCGAGGAGTCGCGCCCGGGGCCGCAGAACATGGCGCTGGACGAGATCGCCGCCGAATCGGCCGCCGAGGCCGGAACGCGAACGCTTCGAGTCTACCGCTGGGAACCCAGCACGCTCTCGCTGGGCTACCATCAGGACCCCGCGACCGTCGACTGGGAGTACTGCGACCGCGAGGGGATCACGGTCACTCGCCGGCCGACCGGCGGCGGCGCCATCTACCACGACGACTTCGGCGATATCTCCTACTCGATCGTCGCGCCGGCCGACGAACTCCCCGGCGACCTCATGGAGTCCTACGAGCTACTCTGCCAGCCCCTGCTCGATGCCTTCGAAGGTATGGGTGTCGACGCCCGATTCGCCGACACCGAGCGACCGGCGGTGTACGAGCCGGCGTGTTACCTCCGGGCGCTCCACCCCGCTCACGACGTGGTCGCCGGCGACGGCCGGAAGATTTCCGGGAACGCCCAGTACCGCCGGAAAGACGCGGTCGTCCAGCACGGTTCGATCACCTTCGCGCGGACGACGAAGCGACACCTCGACTGCTTCGCCGACCCCGACGCCACCACCGAGGAGTTCGACGACCGCGTGACGAGCGTCCGCGACCAGGCTGGGATCGACCGCGAGGCTGCCGTGGGGGAACTGGAGGGGTCGCTCCGGTCGTGGGCCGACGCCCACGAAGGCACGTGGTCGGACGCGGAACTGTCGCGTGCGCGCGAGCGGGCAGGAGAGAAGTACGGAAACGACGGATGGACGCGCGACGGCAACGATCCCCTGTGAAGCCGGTCGGAGCGGGTCTGCCAGAGCGGTTCAGGCGTCGAAGCCGTCTTCGAAGCGGAAGGTGCCGTCGCGCTGGACGACTTCGCCGTCGACCTCGATGAACGACTCGTCGCTCATGTCGACGATCATGTCCATGTGCATCGCCGAGTCGTTGCCCTCCACGTCGCCGTCGTCGGGGACGTTCTCGTCGATGGTGCGGCCCAGGGCCATGTGGACGGTGTCGCCCATCTTCTCGTCGAACAGCATGTTGTAGGTGAACCGGTCGATGTCGCGGTTCATCCCGATACCCAGTTCCCCGAGTCGCCGCGCGCCGGGGTCGGTGTCGAGGACGGCGGCGAGCACGTCCTCGTTTTTGCCGGCCGAGGAGTCGACGACCTCGCCATCCTCGAAGACGAGGCGCACGTCCTCGACCTCGCGGCCCTGGGCCATCAGCGGCATGTCGAACAGGACTTCGCCCTCGACGCTGTCGGGGATCGGTGCGGTGAACACCTCGCCGCCGGGGAGGTTCTTCTCGGCGTAGTCGTTGACAGGGTTCATCCCGGTGACGGACATGGTCACGTCGGTGGTGTCGCCGGAGACGATCCGGACCTCGTCGGCGCCGTCGAGGATCTCGACCATCTGGGACTGGAACTCCCGTTGTTCCTCCCAGTCTTTGGTGACGGCGTCGTAGACGAAGTCCTCGTAAGCCTCGGTGCTCATCTCGGCGTCCTGGGCGTTGCCCGAGGCGGGGTACTGCGTCGCGACCCAGCGCTTGTCCGTGTAGGCGTCCTGGATCGGTTTCATGATCTGCGCGTAGGCGGCGTTCTTCTCGGGCGGTACGTCGCCCGTCTCGTGGGTGTTGGTCGACGCCCGAACGCCGACGGCGGCGTCGATCTCCTCGACCATCGCCATGAGCGACGCCGGCGGTCCGTCGTAGTCCTCCGGGTCCATCGCTCGCTTGAACGCTCGTTGGCCACGCGCGCTTCCCCCGAGCGCGACGCTGTGGGCGCCTCGCTCGGCGATCCGCGCTTCGAGCGCGACGATCAGGTCCTCGGCCACCGCGGGGGCGGAGATCAGCACCTCGTCGCCTGCTTCGACCTCGATCGAGTGGTCGACGATGACGTCCGCGTGGTCCTCGACTCGGGGATCCATACCGGTGGGTGGGCCGCCGGCCCGTTAACGGTTCCCCGAACGATGGTCCGCGAGCGACGCGACGCGCCGCGGGCGAACGATCCCACCGTCCCGAGGGTCGTTGCCCCCGATACTGAGGCCGGTGACCCAACCGCGGCGAGCGCCTACCGCGAGACGATGGATATCGCAGGCGATATCGCCGCGGAGATCGGCGACACGCCGCTGGTCAGACTGGACTCGTTCGCCGACAACCTCGCGGGCAAAGTCGAGTCGTTCAACCCCGCCAACTCGGTGAAAGACCGGATCGGCGCCGCCATGCTCGACCGCGCCGAACGGATGGGTCACCTCGACGACGACCCCGTCGTGGTCGAGGCCACCTCCGGCAACACCGGCATCGGCCTCGCGATGGCCTGCGCCGCCCGCGGCTACGACCTCGTGCTGACGATGCCCGAGTCGATGAGCGAGGAACGCCGCGCGCTGCTGTCGGCCCTGGGCGCCGAGGTCGTCCTCACCCCAGCCGACGGCGGCATGGACGGCGCCATCGAAGCCGCCGACGCGATCGCCGACGAGCGCGGTGGCGTCGTCGCGAGCCAGTTCGAGAACATCGCCAACCCCGAGGCCCACCGGGGTTCGACCGGTCCGGAGATCTGGGCCGACACCGACGGCGAGGTCGACGTGTTCGTCGCCGGCGTCGGCACCGGCGGGACGATCACCGGCGTCTCCGAGTATCTCAAGGAGGAACGGGGCGCCGACGTGGACAGCGTCGCCGTCGAGCCGGCCGACTCGCCCGTGCTCTCGGGCGGCGAGCCCGGCTCACACTCCATCCAGGGGATCGGCGCCGGCTTCGTCCCCGAGATCCTCCGGACCGAACTGCTCGACGAGGTCCGCGCGGTCGAACACGAGCGGGCCGTCGACACCACTCGGAAGCTCGCCCGCGAGGAAGGGATCCTGACCGGCGTCTCCGCCGGTGCCGCCCTGGCCGCCGCGGCCGACGTGGCCCGCGAGCGCCCCGCCGACCTCGTCGTCGTCGTCCTCCCCGACACCGGCGAGCGCTACCTCTCGACGGATCTGTTCGAGCCGGCGAACGTCGGCCACTGGGAACCCAGCGGGATCGCATCGGCCGACGATTGACGGTCTCCCCGGCGAGCGGTCGAACCGTTGTTCCTGCCTGCCAGCGCCACGCGAACTCATTTCCAGGGATCCACCGAACTCAAAGCATGGACGACCCGACCGAGCGACGCTCGACGCGGAGACGCTATCTGTGCGGACTCGGGGCCGTCGTAGCGACGACAGGACTCGCAGGCTGTGGCGGCCCCGGCCCGGGCGTCGGCGACGGTGACGACGGTGACGGCGATAGCAGCGACGGGGGCGACGACCGCGATCACACCGACCACGACCGCACCGACCACGACGACGACCGCGATCACACCGACCACGACGACGACCACGACCGCACCGACCACGACGACGACGACCGCACCGACCACGACGACGACGACCGCACCGACCACGACGACGACCGCGACCACACCGACCACGACGGTGGTGGCAACCACGACGAGAGCGAGTCACTGCTGACGGCTGTTCGGGGCCGTCCCCCTGAGCGGGTCACTCGACGCGGCCGACGGTGACGAAAAACGGCACCGTCTCCTTGCGCACGTACTCCTCCTCGCCCATCTGGTCGACCACGTCCCGTCCCATCGCGCGCCACTCGGAGCGCAGGTCGTCGTACTCCCCTTCGGAGGTCTCCCCAGAGAGGATCGTCTCGCGGTCGTCGGCCAGTCCCTCGCCGGTCACTTTCTTGCGGGCGGCCTCGACGGCGGCCTCGGAGTAGGGCGGCGCGACCACGCGCTCGTGGTCGTACCGCCGGGTCGACACCACGTCCAGCCCGGCCGCCTCGAACACCTCGCGAGCGCCCGCACCGAGGGTCACGTCCGTCTCGACGCCGTCGAGGAACCGCTCGCGGGCCCGGCGGGCCAGCGACGCCTCGGCGTCGACGGTGGAGTCGACGGTGACGGCGCCGTTGTCCGGCTCGACGGCGGCGACCAGATCCGAGGAGACGCGGGCGAACGCCTCGACGGCGCCGACGGGGTCGGGGAGGTTGATCAGAAGGGCCTGGCAGACCACCAGGTCGACGGCGTCGGCGACGAACGGCAGGCGCGTCGCGTCGGCGCGGACGACCGGGGCGACCTCGCTCGCGGCGGCGAGCAGTCGCGGGTCCACGTCGGCGCCGACCACCTCGGCGCCGCTCTCCTCGGCGAGGACGCGGGTGAGTTCGCCCGTGCCACAGCCCACGTCGAGGACGCGCTCGCGACCGTCGAGGTCGAGGTCCGACAGGGCCGCGCGGGAGTCGGCCCACATCCCCTCGCGGGTGGTCTCCAGGTAGTCGGCGCTGAACTCTCGCACTGGGCGTTCGTTCGGCACCGCGGCCGCAAAGGCGCGTCGGTCGACGGCGTTCGTGTCTCGACCGCACTCGACGGAGACAGCACGCGATGAACGCCCTCGCCGCGGTCGCTAGCGGGAGTCTCGACCGCACTCGACGGAGACAGCACGCGATGAACGGGCGAGACGCGCTCGCGGTCGCTGCGCGGGATATCCGCACTCTCCGCACCGCCAGCGCGGATAGAGCCCGCGCAGACGACCACGCAGACGCGAGCAGGGCGGTCGGCGCCGCCGACCGCCGCAAGCCGTGGCGGCTTCGCCGCCACGCGCGTCTCGCCCGTTCAGTCCGCCGGAAGACTCACTCCGTTCGTCTTCCGAGCCCTCGTTCGCTCCGCTCACGAGGACGCCAGGACCGCGCCCGCTCCGCACAGCGCCGCAGACGGCCACGAGCCTCCCCAGCCGATTCGCTCGTTCGCTGTGCTCACTCCCTCATCCACCGTCAGAGCAAGCTCTGACGAGCATTCGTTCACTCCGTTCACGAATACCTCGCACGGCTACGTCGCGCGACAAGACACGCGACAGCGCGCGCCGATGTGGTCTGTGCGGTAGCCGTCCCCCGTCGATCATCCGGCGCCTTCGGCGCCGGTTCACGCGAGCGGCGGCGCCGCTCGCGCCTTTTTTACCCATGTTTTTGCCGGAGGGGTGGGCGCGGTTTGCCCACCCCTCCGGCAAAAAGATGGTTGGACAGGTTCAAGCGACCCCTGGCCGAACGGGGTGGTATGTACGAGGGACTCAAGGGATTCACCGACTTCTACCCCGACGAGATGGCGCCGCGGCGGGAGGTCATCGACGAGATCGAGTCGACGGCCCGGGCCTACGGCTTCCGGGAGACGTCGACGCCGGCGCTGGAGCCGGCGGAGATGTGGACCGACAAGAGCGGCGAGGACATCGTCGACGAACTGTACGACTTCGAGGACAAGGGCGGCCGGCACGTCACGCTCACCCCGGAGCTGACGCCGACGGTCGCGCGGATGGTCGTCGCCAAACAGCAGGCGCTGTCGAAGCCGATCAAGTGGTTCTCGACGCGGCCGTTCTGGCGTTACGAGCAGGTCCAGCAGGGTCGCTTCCGCGAACTGTACCAGACCAACGCCGACATCTTCGGCTCCTCCGAACCGGAAGCCGACGCCGAGATGCTGGCCTTCGCCGCCGACGCGCTGACGAATCTGGGGCTCGATGGTTCGGAGTTCGAGTTCCGCGTCTCCCACCGCGATATCCTCGGTGAACTGCTGCGGTCGTTCGACGCCGACGTGGACACCACGGAGGCCATCCGCGCCGTCGACAAGCGCGCGAAAGTCGACGAGAGCGAGTACCTCGGACTGCTCTCGGACGCCGGGCTCTCCTACGACCAGGCCCGGGAGTTCGACGACCTGCTCGTCGCCGGCGACGACGACCTGTCGGCGCTCACCGACTTCTCCGACAGCGAGGATCTGGCCGACGCCGTGACGAATCTCGAGAACGTCCTCGCCGCCGCCGAGGACTTCGGCGTCCGCGAGTACTGCGACGTGAGTCTGACGACCGCCCGCGGGCTGGACTACTACACCGGGATCGTCTTCGAGTGTTTCGACGCCTCCGGTGAGGTCTCCCGGTCGATCTTCGGCGGCGGTCGCTACGACCACCTCATCGAGGAGTTCGGCGGCCAGCCCACCCCCGCCGTCGGCGTCGGCATCGGCGTCATGAACTCCACGCTCCCGCTGCTGCTGCAGACCCACGACGCCTGGCCGGGCGAGGGCATCTTGACGGACTACTACGTCCTGCAGGTCGGCGACGTGCGCTCGGTGGCCTCCCGTATCGCTCGCGACCTGCGCGAGCGCGGCCACGTCGTCGAGACGGACGTGTCCGACCGGTCGTTCGGTAGCCAGATGAACTACGCCGACTCCATCGACGCCGAGACCGTCGTCATCGTCGGCGAGCGCGACCTGGAGAACGACGAGGTGACGGTCAAGGACATGGAGAGCGGCGACCAGACGACCGTCCCGGTCGACGAGTTCCCGGGCGACAGCGAGCGGCCGACCTACGACGACCTGGTCTGATCGTCGGTCGGGTCCGTCGCGATATCGAGCCGAAACAGTCATTGTGTTGATGTGAGGATCCGTGACCGATGGGGAACGACGACGGCATCGACTGGCAGCGCGTCGGTCGCGTCGCGACGGAGCCGGACGGGTCCGCTCACTGGGGACGCATCCGGAGCGCCGTCCGCGGCCGCGGGGCGCGCGAGGACACCGATTTGACGCCGCTCGCGCTGCTCGCACTCCTCTGGACGCTCCTGGGTCCGATTCTCGCGGCCGTCTTCCCCGGTCACGTCGGCCTGGCACCCTGGCAGGCCGTCGGTCTCGGTGTCGTCGTCCTGCTCGGGCTGGTCGTCGCGGTCGCCGACCGTCTCGACGCCTACGAGGTGACCGACGGCGACGTGGTGATCGAGGAGTTGCGTGCCCGCTACGCCGCCGGTTCCCTCTCGCTCGACGAGTTCGAACACCGCGTCGAGCGGGTCGTCGAAGACGGTCCCGGGGCGGTCGACCCGAGCATCGGCGGCGACGAGGGCAGCCCCACGGACCGCGACCCGGTCGATATCCTCCGGGAGCGCTACGCACGCGGGGAGATCGGCGAGTCGGAGTACCGCCAACGACTGGCCGTCCTCGGCGAGGACGCGGAGGCGTCCGGTCCCGAGCGCGCGACGGAGTAGCTCGGTGGACGGTCGAAACCGACAAGCCCGGCTCCCCCGAAGCGCGACCGATGGCCGAGCTGCGCGCCTACCGCGTCGCCTACGACGGCCGGCCGTTCCACGGCTTCCAGCGCCAGCCCGACGTGCCGACCGTCGAGGGCGCCCTTTTCGACGCGCTCCGGGACCTGGGCGTGCTGGCCGACGATGCCGACAAACCCGAGGGCTACGCCGCCGCCGGCCGCACCGACGCCGGGGTGTCGGCTCGCGCCCAGACCGTCGCCTTCGGCGCGCCCGACTGGCTCTCTCCGCGAGCGTTGAACAGCGAACTCCCTGCGTCGGTTCGGGCGTGGGCCAGCGCCGACGTGGGCCCCGGCTTTCACGCTACGCACCACGCAGAGTCGCGGACGTATCGCTATCACCTGTACGCGCCCGCTGGCGGGGAGACCGACGAGGGTCGGGTTCGCGACGCGTTCGACGGGCTCGCCGGCGAACACGACTTCCACAACCTCACGCCCGACGGGACTGGGACAGTGCGGGACCTCGCCGCGACGGTCGAACGCGACGGGGAGTTCCTGGTCGTCCGGCTCGAAGCGGGCGGGTTCGCTCGCCAGCTGGTCCGGCGCGTCGTCGGCCTGGCCGCCGAGGTCGGGCGCGGCGAGTCGGATCTGGCGAAGGTCGCTCGCGTGCTCGGTTCGGAGGTCGTGGCGGGGCCCGAAGGTGTCGCTCCAGCGGCTCCATACCCGCTGGTGCTGTGGGACGTGGACTACCCGGGCGTGGCGTTCTCCGTCGACGAGGACGCCGCCGCGAGCGCTCGCGAGGTGTTCGGTGAGCGGGCCGTCGAGCGGCGGACGCGGGCGCGGGTGTCCGGAGCGGTCCGCGACGGGATCGAGTGAGCGGGCGCCGGCGACGCGGACCCACGACACTCCGAGACGGTGTGGCACGGTGACACAAGACCTTTCGTGGGCGGCCGAAACCGTGGGGTATGACCGAGGAAGTGAAGGAGTGGTGGGAGCTGACCGCCCAGTGGTTCCAGGACGACATCGACCTGGACGTGGGGGTCAACTGGACGGGTCTGGCGACCGACGACGACCTGACGTTGCTCCTCGACGTCGCCGACAAGGACGTCCTCGAACTCGGCTGTGGCGGGGGCCAGTGCTCGGTTGCACTCGCCCAGCGCGGAGCGAACGTCACGGGTATCGATCTCTCGGAGGAGCAGTTGTCCATCGCTCGCGACCTGGCCGACGAACACGACGCCGACGTGGAGTTCCTGCAGGGCGACGTGACGGACCTGGGGATGTTCCCCGACGACCGCTTCGACATCGCGTTCAACGCCTTCGTCTTCCAGTGGGTCGAGGACCTTGCGGCCTGCTTCCGGGAGACCCACCGCGTCCTCCGACCCGACGGCCGGTTCCTCTTCTCGATGCCCCATCCCGTCTACGACCTGGCCGACCCCGAGACCCACGAGGTCGAGGCGAGCTACTTCGACACCGGACGACAGGTCACGGAACAGGACGACCTCGACATCGACATGGTGACCTACCGCCACACGGTCAGCGGCGTCCACAACGCACTGGTCGGCGCCGGATTCCGCGTCGAGCGGATGCTCGAACCGGGGTCGGACGACCCTGCCGACTACGAGGAAGGGCCCTGGGGCGAGTCGAAACCCGAACTCCTGGCCAAACTCCCCTCTACCCTGGTATTCGAGGCGCGAGCGGAGTAGACGGGCGAACTCGGGGCGACCGCCGCGTCGGCCCACCCGTCGTCAGCCGAAGACGACCGGGAGGACGACCGCGAGGCCGACGAACGCCGCGGCGGTGACGAGCAGGATCATCACGAAGTCGAGGACGACGCCGGCGCGGAGCATGTGCTCGCGACCGATCGCGCCGCTGCCGAAGACGATGGCGTTGGGCGGCGTCGCCACGGGCAGCGCGAACCCGAAGCTCGCGGCGATGGCGACAGTAACGGCGAGGAACACCGACGCCAGGTCGCCGGTCGTCCCCAGCCGCGCGGCGTAGGCGGGGCCGGCGGTGATCAACAGCGGCGCGAGGACCGCCGCCATCGCCGTGTTCGACGCGAGTTCGCCGAGCAGGACCGTCGACCCGACGACGGCGAGCACGAGGACGACCACCGGGACGGTCCCGAGCGCGGCGACGCCCTCGGTCGCCAGCCAGTCGATCGCGCCGCTGTCGCGGAGCCCGTCGGCCAGCGAGAGGCCGCCGCCGAGCAGGAGGAGCGTCCCCCAGTCGATGCGGAGGAGGTCGTCCCACGGGGCCGCGCCGGTCGCGACCAGCGCGACGACGGCCACCAGTCCGACGAGGACGTAGTAGAGCAGCCCCTGGTGCCCGGTCGTGCCGAACACCGTGGGACCGCTCCCGCCGAACAGCGTCGTGAACGCAGCGGGCGAGAGGACGGGCTCGAACGCCGACGCGAACCCGCCGAGCAACCAGAGCGCGGCGGTGAGGCCGAATATCGCGACGGTTCGCCGGGCCTCCGGTCCGAGGTCCCCCGCGTCCGCCAGTCGGGCCTCGGCGGCGGCGCGGGCGCCGGACACGTCGCGGGCCTCGGGCGGGTAGAGCCGGTAGACGAGCAGATACCAGGTCAGCGGCAGCGCGACGGCGACGAGCGGCAGGCCGACGAGCAGCCAGTCCGCGAAGGTGACGGTGACGCCCAGGTACGACTCCAGCTGTCCGGCGACGATGGCGTTGGGCGGCGTGCCGATGAGCGTCCCGACCCCGCCGACCGTCGCCGCGTAGGCGGTCCCGAGCAGCGTCGCCACCTGCATGTTCGAGGGGTCGGACGACGTCGCGTCGCTCGCGGTCGCCTCTCCGCCGTCCGCGGTCGATGCGGACGCCTCGATAGCGGGGTCGGGGCCGTGAGCTCCGTCCGGTCGCGGGGACGGTCGCTCGCCGGTCACCTGTCCGACGACGCCCAGGGCGATGGGGACCATCATCGCCGTCGTCGCCGTGTTCGAGATCACCATCGAGAGGGCGGCCGTCGCGACCATGACCGCGAGGACGATCCGCCGGGGCGACGTGCCGACGCGGCTTACGAGCGCGAGCGCCAACCGGCGGTCGACGCCGTGGGACTGGAGCGCCGCGGCCAGCGCGAACCCCGCGAACAGGAGGAAGACCACGGGGTCGGCGAACGCCATCAGCGGCTCGCGGAGCGTCGGATAGACGCCCAGGGCGGTGAGCAAGAGCGGGACGGTCAGCGCCGTCAGCGACAGCGGGAGCGAGCCGGTGACCCAGAGGACGGCCGCGAACGCCATCGTCGCGAGCGCGTACTGACCCTCGGTCGAGAGCGACTCGCCGCCCGGTGCGGTTGCGACGACCACCGTCAGCACGGCGGCGCCCGCGAGGGTCAGGAGTCGGCGGTGACCGGCGGTGTCGTCCGCCGGCTCGCCGGGCTCGTCAGAGGCCATCTACGACGTGCGTCTCGGCGCGCGCTCAATGGTCTTTCGCCGGAGCGTCGGCCGCGGCCGCGACGCCGCGACCAGCACCGGCAAGTCACGCCCACTCGTCGGGCCAGATGTCGGCGGCACGCATCCCCTCGTCGGCCCCGGCCTCTTCCAGTTGCTCGCGGACGGCCTCGGGGTCCAGGCGCGGCATTTCGCTCTTTGCGACCGCCCGGACGAACAGTGCACCGAGCATCGCGTGTTCGCGGAGATTCCGCCGGTCGGCCTTGTCGCGGGTGTCCGCGCGGGTGTGCGTCCAGCCACGGTCCCAGGTCCCCTCGGCGTCGGGATTGGAGCTATGGAGTTGCAGGACCGGGACGCCCGCCCGGAGGAACGGCCAGTGGTCGCTGTAGGGGTGGGGCCGCTCCTGGACGGATATCGGATGGCCTGTCGCGTCAGAGACGTCTTCGGCGAGGTCGGCCATGGCTGCCGAGGCGTGGGCGAGTGCGTTCAGGTCGCGATAGCGGCCAGCGCCGTCGACGTTGATCGCCGCGTGAACGGTGTCCAGTTCGAGACTGTCGGCCAGCGCCTCGCTGCCCATGAGTCCGAGTTCCTCGCAACTCACGCCGGCGATTGTGACCGGACGGGGCAGATCCATCGCGGCGAGGATGTGGGCCATCCCGGCGACAGTCGCGATGCCACAGCCGTTGTCGAGCGCGCCCTCGCCCACGTCGTGAGCGTCGAAGTGCGCGAGCACGACGACAGTTCCGTCGCGATTGGCTGTGTTTCCAGTCCCATCCTCGGGCCCGACCTGTCCGACGACGTTGCGGCTCCTGCCGGGGTCGGTCTCGGCGTCGACGCGTACGTGGGCGCGAGCACCTTCGTTCGCGTACTCGCGGAGCCACTCGCCGGTCTCTTTGCTCACGCCCAGGCCAGGGATTGCGGCCTCGCCGTCGAACCGGAGCGACCCCGTCGGCGGCAACTGGCCGGGCACGTGATTCGTGAAGACGAACGCTTCTGCGCCCGCGGCCGCGGCGTGCCCGACTTTTTCGGCCCGATGGTAGGGGCGACCGAACCTCGGCGGCGTCGCGGTCCGCGTGATAGCGATTGCACCAGAGACGTCAGCCTCGTCGAGTTCCTCGGGCGTCCCGTAGCCCACGTCCACGAGCGGTGCCTCACCTTCGTAGGCCGGCGAATAGGGGAGCGCGACGGCCTCGAACGACCGCTCGACGTCGCGGTCGGGGACAGAAATTGCGAGGTCTGTCGTCCGGCGCGTCCAGCGGTTGAACTCGAAGTCCTGCTCGTGGACGTCCCGAACGCCAGCGGCCTCGAACGCGTCGGCCACGAGTTCCGCCGCGCGTCGGTCGCCGGGATGCCCACCTAACCGGTCGTCGAGTTCGGTCAAGCGGGTGAGGAGGTCCCAGCCGTCGTCGGCCAGCCACGCGCGCCCGAGCGCATTCGCGGCGTCGGGTGTCTCGGCGACGTCGTCGATGGCGAACTCGTCCATGGTCCCTCTGACGGTGCCGCGCACAAAAACGTGGGCGCGACTGGCGGTGGCCGCGCCGCCAGTGAAAGGCTTACGGCGAGACGGTGCAAACCGGAGTGCATGAGTTCGGTACCGGAGCGGAGCGACATCGACGCGGAGTACAAGTGGGAACTCGAATCGCTCTACGCTGACGACGACGAGTGGGAAGCGGCCTTCGAGTCCGCCCAGGAGCGACTCGACGAACTCCGGGCGTTCGAGGGTCGTTCGACCGAGGACCCCGAGACCCTGCAGGACTGCCTGGAGACCTACGAATCTATCATGCGGGAGGTGGCCAACGTCAGCGCCTACGCCCGGATGCGCAGCGACGAGGACACCGCCGACAGCCACTACCAGGCCCTCTCGACGCGCGCCCAGGCGCTCTCCTCGGAGGCCTCCAGCGCCGCGAGCTTCCTCGAACCGGAAATCCAGGACCTGGACCGCGAGACCGTCGAGGACTACATCGAACAAAATCCCGACCTGGCCGTCTACGACCACTTCTTCGACGACGTGTTGCGGATGAAACCGCACACCCGCTCGGCCGAAATCGAGAACCTCCTCGCGGAACTGGGCGAGGTGCTCGGCTCGACGGGTGAAGTCTACAACATGCTCGTCAACGCCGACGTGGAGTTCCCAGCGGTCGAGGACCCCGACGGCGAACCCCAGCCGATCACGCTGAACAACTTCACGACGCTCCAGGAGAATCCGGATCGGGAGTTCCGCCGCGACGTCTACGAGACCTTCTACGACGAGTGGGAGGAGTATCGAAACTCCATCGCCGCCGCGTACAAGAACAGCGTCAAGACAGACGTGAAACTCGCCCGCGCTCGCAACTACGACACCGCCCGCGAGGCGGCCCTCGACGGCCCGAACGTCCCCGTGGAGGTGTACGACACACTCGTCGACACGGTCAACGACAAGCTGGACGTCCTCCAGCGCCACGCGGACCTCAAGCGCCAGTCCATCGGCGCGGACGATCTGAAGATGTGGGACCTGTACGTCCCGATGGTCGAAGGCGAGAGCCCAGACGTCGAGTACGACCAGGCCCGCGAGTGGGTGACCGGTGCCGTCGAACCGCTCGGCGAGGAGTACCAGGAGTGGCTGGCCGAGGGGCTGGACTCTCGCTGGGTCGACGTCTACGAGACCAACAACAAGCAGTCGGGCGCGTACTCCGGTGGGACCTACGACTCCCAGCCGTTCATCCTGATGAACTACCAGGACGACGTGGCCTCGATGTACACGCTCGCCCACGAACTCGGCCACTCGCTGCACTCTGAGTACACCAGCGAACACCAGCCCTACGTCTACAGCGGCTACGAAATCTTCGTCGCCGAGGTCGCGAGTACGGTCAACGAGACCCTGCTCACCCACCACCTGCTGGACATCGTTGAGGACGAGACCCTGCGCCGGCACGTTCTCAACCAGTACCTCGAACGGTTCCGCTCGACGCTATTCCGCCAGACGATGTTCGCCGAGTTCGAACACGAGACCCACCGGCTCGAAGAGGACGGCGAAGCCCTGACCGCCGACCGACTGGACGACGTCTACGGCGGCCTGAAAGAGAAGTACTACGCCGACGCCGACGTCGACGACCGCATCGCCCGCGAGTGGATGCGGATCCCCCACTTCTACCGCGCCTTCTACGTCTACCAGTACTCGACGGGGATTTCGGCCGCCGTCGCGCTCGCAGAGAACATCCTCGAAGAAGGCGAACCCGCCGCCGAGCGCTATCGCGAGTTCCTCGCCAGCGGCTCCCGGGAGTACCCGCTCGAACTCCTGGAGACCGCCGGCGTCGACATGACCACCTCGGACCCCATCGAGTCGGCCATCGACACCTACGGCGAGTTCCTCGACGAGTTCGAAGAGCTGATCTGAGTTGTGAGACGGATTTGTGTGGGTTTCGGGTGAGTTTTTCTTCTGCGTAGGCGCGCGCTGTCGCGACCCGAACGGAGTGAGGTGTCGCGACGGAACTGCGCGAGGTCCTCGTGAACGGAGTGAACGAGGGCTTGTCAGAGCTTGCTCTGACAGTGGACGATTGAGCGAGTGAAACGAGCGAAGGAGTCGGCTGGGGAGGGGTGTGGCGCGGGGGGTTGCGGTTCCGGGTGGACTGAAAGGGGCGAGCCGTTCGGGGACGGCCGACGACGGAAGGACCGCAGGGAGCGAAGCGACCGAGGACCGCAGCGAGTGTCACGCGAGGCACAGCCGAGCGTGACCGCGAAAGACGAGCGAAGCGAGTCTTTCGGCGCGCCCGACCCGAACGGCTCGGGGCTTTCACCCCGTTGCTCGCCATGACTGAGAACGGAACACTGAGAGCCGAAAGCCCTCGGCACGCTCGCGGGGTCTGTGCGGGATATTCTCCTTCCCTCCGGTCACTCGAATAGGGCCCGCGCAGACCCCGCGACCGCACCTCGCCCTTTCAGTCCGCCAGGCCCGCAACCGAACCGGACCACATCCCTCCCCAGCCGATTGCGCTACTCGCTCACTGCGTTCGCTCCGTTGCTCATCCACCGTCAGAGCAAGCTCTGACGAGCCTTCTCTTGCAAGCTCGCGAAGACCTCGCACGGGTGTCCTCGCGCGCACGAGAGCGCGCCAACGTCAGAGCAAGCTCTGACGGCCCTCGGAATCGGGGCCGATTCCGAGACTCCAGCGCGCGCCGTCCACTGTATCACAGTCCGACGCACACCCCCGTTTCCACTCGAACTGGCCAATCGACAGAACACATTTCGCCGTGACGCCCGTACAGGGGGCCATGAGCCACACGGAGGAGCACCCGAACACCGACACCGCCAACATGGTCGTCCTGTCGTATCCGTCTGACCTGAGCACCTGGGGCCGGGACATCCTCGACGGGGTCCCCTATCGCGCGTACCTCCGGAAAACACTGGGTCGGGTCGAACCGGGACAGGTGAGCGAGGAGTTCACCGGCGTGGGCTGCTGTGGCGACACGCTGGACGTCCCCCTCCGGGTCGAATCAGTCGAGGGCGGTCCGCTGGTCGACGAGTCGACGACTATCGAGTACGAAGTCCGAGACACCTGTGAAGTCGAAGGCGGGTGGCGCGTCCAGAGTGCGGGTGGACCGACGGAGTGAGCGGGCTCATCGCAGGTACGTCACGAGCCTGTCGACAGCCTCGTCGACGATTTCGGATTTCATCCGGCCAAAGCGCGCGCCGATGTCTTCGTCACCGGGCGATGCAACGCCCCAGGGAACGACGAAACTGTCGTCGGGAACGCCACCGTCCACGAAGTCCTCGTCTGAGAGCGGGATCGTCCCGTCGTACCAGGTTCGCGTCGTGAGCGTCAGCGCCACGTACTGCTCGCCGTGAAAGGGATGGTCGTCGGTGCTGACGACGACGAACGGGCGCGTCTCGGTGCCGTCGAAGGGGTCTTCCACTGCAACCACGTCACCGCGACTGACCCTCATTTGTCCTCGGACTGCGCTGAAGCCGCTTGCCATTCGCTCATATCCTCGGTTCCGAGCCGGTCGTTCAGTGCGGCCAGGGACTCGCTGGTCGCGCTCGCCTCCTGGAGTCGTTCTCGGTCTCCCAGTGCCCAGTACGGTCGCTTGTGTCTGACGAGATCACGCGTCTTCAGTCGATTCAACACCGAACTCACGGTATCGGGGTCGATGCCAACCGCCGCAGCGATCTCACCTCGCTGGAACGCCTTGTCGTCGTTCGCTGCGAGAAACTCGAGGATCCGCGTCGCGTGAGTATCCTCGCTCCCGAGGTCGCCATCGCGTTCGAACCGCTCGATGTCGATCGGCATGTCTGTCTGTTTGTCCGACTTCTGTTTGAATGTTTGCCTGTATTCGTGTCTGTTGCGTCGGAACTGTTGTCGTGCAACACTGCGAAAAATGGTGCGCTTAGGGCAGGTAGCGGACGCTGACGACGCCGGGTTCGGAGCGGATTTCGACGCGTTCGACGCCGATGCGGGCGGCGCGCTCGACGGTGGCTTCGTCGTCGCGGACGTCCGTGACCGCGCTTTCCGTACTCTCCTCCGGGACCGTCAGCACGTGCACTTCGCCGGTGCCGGCACGCTCGTGGGTGGTCACCTCGCCGACGGCCTGGTCGGCGGCGGTGTCGCGCGCTCGCTGGGTCGGCGGTTCGTCGTGCTCCTCGACGGAGACGGTGAACTGGCGGGTTATCTCGTCGACGTCCCAGACGACCTCCATCGGCGGTTCGGGAGCGAGCGTGGCCTCGATAGCCTCGCCGACGGCCAGGTCGGGGTTCGAGCCGAGCGTGTGGATCTGGCTGTCGGTCACGTCGCGCAGTACTGCCGACTCCGCGTCTGCTTCGGTGACGACGAAGGTCCCCTGTTTCATGGGCGCCAGTAACCGACCGGGGGATTTCCGCGTTTCGACGGCGATTTGTCGTCCACCAGAGCGCGGCCGCTCACTGGTATCGTCGATGGGCGAGGTATATCGTCGCCACTGCCACCGCGGGCGGCACGGCCGCAGCGAGGGTGGGCAACCCGTAGAGGAATTCGAGCCCAGCGCCGAGTGGCCCCCCAGTCGATTCCTGGAGGTCGGGAGGCGTGGAAATCACGAGACCGAGATACAGCGCCGCCAGAAATCCGTAGCCGGCGACCGCAAGTGAACGGTCGTACTCGACGGTCGAGTCGGTCCGCCGGTGGCGGCGAGCCACGAGCAAGACGGGCGTGACCAGCGGCGCGATGACCAGGAACATGAGGAAGATGAAAAAGGCCCGCGAGAAGGTAAAGGAGCCACCGGGTGACCCGGCGGTCCCGCCCAGGAGCGTGACGAGCGCGAACGCGAACAGCACGACGATCAGAGCCGCAAAGACCCCGCTCACGGCCGCGTAGCTCTTGAACACGCGTGACTCGCTCGTCCGCAGCGCGTACGGGAAGGCGGTGAGGATACCCTTGTACGTCGAGTCGTCGCTCGCTCCCTGACTCATCTGTGTGACGTTCGGTATGGTCGGGAATAAACCACCTGTTCGCGCTCGATGAGTAGCTGGTTGGAGACCTGAGCCGACTGGTATGGGGACTGCGAACAGCGTGAAAGCCCCCGCTGTCTCGTGAGTCCTGACTCGCTGCGCGCTTCGCTCACTGCGTTCGCTCCAGTGCTTTCGTCGTCAGATACTCACGAGACCGCGGCCCCTTTCATTCCCGCCCGCATCGGCTGATCACCACACATAGCGGGTGGGAATGAACGGGCCGGGGTTTCAGACTGTTTCACGGGCTGCTAGTCGTTAGACCCCTCGTGGCGAGTCATCAGAGGACTCTCGATATCGTCCCGACTACCCGGCTCGGTAGTAAAGGACTTTCCCCACCCCATTCGACCACTCTGTCATGCGAGTCGACATCGGGAACGCGCTGGCGAGCGAGGCCGACCCCGGCATTGCCCGGGACGACCTCGACGACCTCGACGAGCGCGTGGCCGACGCCCACGACCGAATCGCCCGCGGCATGGCCGACGACGAGTTCGGCTACGCCTCCCTCAACCTTCCCGAACGCACCGACGCCGCCGAAATCGAACAGGCAGTGGCGGGGTTCGAGCCCGAGGCGGTCTTGACCGTCGGCATCGGCGGGAGCGCGCTGGGTGCCATCACTATCACCGAAGCCCTGGCCGCGGACTCTCGGGTCGACCACTACGCGCTGGACAACGTCGATCCGGCGCACGTGAACCGATTGCTCGCGGACCTCCCGCTCGACGAGACGGTCGTCCACGTCGTCTCGCGCTCGGGGACCACCGCCGAGACGCTCGCCAATTTCCTCGTCGTCCGTGAGGCGATGGATTCGGCGGGCGTCGACTGGGCCGACCAGACGGTCGTCACCACGGGCGAATCGGGCCCGCTCCGGGACCTCGCCGAGTCCGAGGACCTGCCCGCGCTCGACGTCCCCGAGGGCGTCCCCGGCCGCTTCTCGGCGCTCTCGACCGTCGGCCTTGTGCCCGCGGCGATCATGGATGTCGATCTTGAGGGCTTGCTCGCGGGTGGGCGCAAGGGCGCAAATGCCCTCACCGGCTCACTCTACGACTGTCCGGCCTACGCCTACGGCGCGGTCGCCTACGCGCTGGACCAGCGTGGCGCGAGCGTCACCGCGATGATGCCGTACGTGGAGGGGCTCGAATCCTTCGCGGAGTGGTTCGCACAGCTGTGGGCGGAGAGTCTGGGCAAAGACGGTGGCGGGCAGACGCCCGCCCGCGCGCTCGGCGCGACCGACCAGCACTCCCAGCTACAACTCTACCGTGCCGGCCCACGAGACAAACTCGTCACCGTCGTCCGCCCGCGTGAGCGGCCCGACTGCCCGATTCCCGACACGGACGTCGCCGACCTGGAGTACCTCGGCGGGCAGGACCTCGGGACCCTCCTCGACGCGGAGTTCGAGGCGACCGAGGCCAGTCTCGCTGCCGCCGAGCGCCCGTCAGTCCGGATCGAACTCGACCGGATGGACGCCGAGAGCGTCGGGCGACTCCTCTTCGACATGGAGGTCGCCTGTATCCTCGCGGGCGAACTGTACGACGTCGAGACGTTCACCCAGCCAGCGGTCGAGTGGGGGAAAAATGCCGCTCGCGGCCTCCTCGGCGGAGGCGACTTCGCGGAAGCCGAGGCCGTGCGCGAGAAGACCGAACTGACCGTCGAGTAGCCGACTCGCCGACGATTGGACCCGGATTGGCCCTCGTTCCGGAGACCGGTGCAGTCAAACCCGTGGGTCCCAAAGCGAATTTCAATCAGATGGACACGGAGTACTACCGGGTGGCGGATATGCGGACCCGGATGCGGAGTGTGGGCCACTCGGTCATCCTGGTCGTCGCGGCGTTCGTGGTCGGGACGCTGCTGTACACGATGGTCGGGTCGCTCTTCCAGTCGGCGGGGTACGAGGTCACAGCGCTGGAGACGCTCCCGCCGCTCCCATACGCGGTCCTGACCGCCACACAGTTCGTCGGCTTCTTCGCCGTCGTCGCCTTCTACGTACAGTTCGAGAGTGGCGGTGACCTCTTCGACGTCGGCCGCCCAACGCTTCGGGACGTCGGCTGGGTGGTCGGTGGCCTGGTCGGCCTGTTCGTCGTCGCTGCCGTCGTCTCGACGGCGTTTCGCTACGCCGGCGTCGACACGGCGACCAATCAGGTCATCGCCGACGGACGACAGGACCCCACTCGCTTCCTGTATCTCCTCCCGGTCACCTTCCTGTTCGTCGCCCCGGCCGAGGAACTGCTGTACCGGGGGCTCATTCAGGGCCTGTTCCGGCGGGCCTACGGTGTGGTCCCCGGCATCCTCCTCGCGAGCGTGTTCTTCGGCGCACCGCACTACTTCGCGATGCTCGGCCCCGGGGATACGAAACTCCCGGCCGTCGTGCTCGTGACCATTTTGGGGGTGCTCCTGGGGACACTCTACGAACTGACCGAGAACCTCGCCGTGCCGGTCCTCGTCCACGCGCTGTGGAACTCGTTCAGCTTTCTCTCACAGTACGCCGAGGTCACCGGATTGCTCACAGTTTGAACTCCCTTCGACCCAGTAATCTACCGTTACCGCCCGTCGGACGGCTGTCTGACGGGTAATTAAGCTCGTGGACTGGAGAGTACGAAAGGATGCCGACCCGCTACACGGTCGTCTGTGAGGACGACCGCGCCCGGGAGATCGAGGCGATCGCCAGGCAGTACGACCTCACGGAAGAGGAAGTGCTTCGGCAACTCGTCGACACCGGGCTCGAACACCTGGAAGAACACGCACCGTAGCGGGTGGTTCGGGGGTCCGTTTCGATGGGGGAGCCGTCCGGTGACGGCCGGACGCGTCAGTCACGACTCGCTCTCGCACTCCCAGTCACCACTCGTGGATCTGCACGCCACAGTAGTTGTGCGACCTGCTGGAGTCGTCCACCCGAACACGACCGTCGGGGTCAGGCGCTTGTCTGCCCCGAACCCGACTGTCTGGATCAGGCGCTGGAAGGGTTCTTTCTGGAGAGCTGGCTGCCGCAGATCGGACAGCGGTCGTGGTTGTCGTCGAACTCGCGGCCACAACCAGCGCACTGGAATAGCCAGTCACGCTGTTCGGTGATGCCCTCGCGGGCGATCAGTTCGACGGAGACCTCCAGTTTCTCGGCGACGTTCTGCATCGCGTAGTCGTCGGTGACGAGGTGGCCGTCGAGTTCGAAGGCGGCGGCCACGAGGCGGATGTCGGTCTCCGAGAGCGCGTCGAGGTCGCCCGTCTCGTCGGCCGCCCGCTCGATGCGCTCGACTGTTTCGTCCTCGGGGATGTGGATGTGCATCCCCGACCCCTCCATGGCGTCGTAGCGGTAGGCGCTCTCGTCTTCGAGTTCCTCCCGAACCAGGGGGACCGTCGCCGTCTGTTCGGTGGTGTGGTACTCCTTGATAAAAGCCGAGGCGTCGAGGACGTTCATTTAGCGCTGGACGATCATGTGGTCTTTGACTGCCTGGACGCGGTCGACGGGGACCAGCAGGTGGCCCTGTTCGTCGACGTCGAACTGGGAGGTGTCGAGGTGTTCGTTGGGATCGATGATCAGGTCCTGCAGGCGACCCGTCTCGAGATCCATCGTGATGTTGTACAGCATCCCCATCTCCGCGCCGTCCGTCCCGGTGACGGCCTTGCCGGAGAGATTTTCGGCGAGTATCTCGGCCATACCCCGATTACCGAGTCCGTCCCTATAAACGCCACGGGGGCGTCTGACGGCCGTGTGACGGCAGTTGCCACCGTCCACCGGACGGTGTCGCCACCGCTTTCGGTCCGTTCCACCGATCACCGACGTTTTGGCACTCCTGATCGAATACGTGTCACATGAATCGCAGACACTTGCTTCGGACGGCCGCCGCGCCCCTCGCGGCGCTCGTTCCCGGGTGTGGATTGGGGCCTGGTGGCAAAACGGCGACATCGGGTCCTGCGGAGTCGCCGACCGCTACTGCGACGGCGACCCAGAGCGCGACACCGACCGCCGAAGCGACACCGACGGCTGAACCGACGCCGACGGCCACCGCCACGCCGACGGCCACCGCGACTGCGACGCCGGTGGACA
>ENA-ORCR01000471-ORCR01000471.1-marine-metagenome-genome-assembly--contig:-NODE-471-length-22310-cov-7.702109_pt1 | contig 22310 bp, 22 predicted proteins | sample MGYA00237782_ERZ508514 | MGnify/ENA primary metagenome ERZ508514 (study PRJEB26185, sample SAMN06268960) | marine metagenome | isolation source: Eden Landing Ponds, San Francisco, CA, USA | place...
CGCCAGTCCACCACGACGAACCGACCGTCGGCGGCGAGCGCGGCGGCGACGCCCTCGACGAACGCGGCGCGGTCCTCGATCCCGTGGAACGCGTTCGCGAGCAGCGCGAAGTCCACGGGCTCGCCGAACAGTTCCGGGAGCGCCCGCGCGTCCCCCTCGACGGCCGTGACGTTGTCGATCCCCTGCTCCGCCGCGAGCGCGTCGAGATCGGCGAGCAGCGACCCGTCGACGTCGACGGCGTACACCGTCGCCGGGTCGGCGATCCGCGCCGCGGGCAGCGCAAAGTACCCGTTCCCGCTGCCGATCTCGACGACCCGATCGCCCGACGAGAGCCCGAGCCGTCGGAGGGTGGCACCCGGGGTCGGCCACACCTGTCCCCACCAGTCCCAGTCCGGCTGTCCCGTGTTCCGGAAACGGTCCATACCCGACCGTGAGACGTGGGGCGGGTTAGCGGTTCGGGTCGCTCGTCGACCGTCTGTTCGAGGGGGCGAGCGGTGCGTGCGGACCGAGACTACCGCTGCGGTTGCTGCCGTCGACCACTCCCGACCGGTCGCCCATTAGTATCATATTTAAATATTGTTTTATATATTGGTATGTTTGTGAATTCGGGTCGGTATACCGTCTATCCGCTGCCATAAGCGGAACCTTCGCGGAGGAACCGGTCGGAGCCGGAATCGCCTCCGATCGATGGATATCGCGAGCCAGTTCGGTGCTCAACGAGATCGGAGGTTGTCGTCGGTACACACCCGGCTCGTAACGGTCTCGGTGGCGCCGAGTAGACGCTCTCGACGAACGTCTCGGATCGATTCCTCCCCGACCGGAGTGCTGTCTCCGATTACCTCCGCGAGAGAGACGGTGAACCCCTTCGCCGCCCGAGCCGACGAGACCCGACCGCGTTCGGGGATCGCTGTGATACTCGAGCGAGATCGACAGGCCGACATCCTCCGCCATTAAAAATATCCATATTCTTATACTACCATAGAAATACTAGATATAATATAACTATACGAGAGTACAGCTCACCTGCAAACGACCTCGGTTCAGCGGATCGGGCGCGGGAGCGGTGAGTTCGCACTGCCGAGGTCCGATGAGTGAAGGATAGATTTAACACCACGAGCGTTGTTTTCAGATTATATTGATGGCTCAAATCTCGAAACCAGCCGTCCACGTCGATGTCCGGAACATCGGTGGCATCGACGAGGCGTCGGTAACCCTCCCGGACGGCGTCTCAATTTTGACCGGGCGAAACGCGACGAACCGGACCTCCTTCCTGCAGGCGCTGATGGCCGGACTCGGCAGCCGGCAGAGTTCGCTGAAGGGCGACGCCGAGGAGGGCGAGGTGACCCTCGAACTCGGCGACGAGACGTACACGCGCACCCTGCAGCGCCGCGGCGACTCCGTCGCCTTCGGCGGTGATCCGTACCTCGACGACCCGGAACTGGCCGACCTGTTCGCGTTCCTGCTTGAGAACAACGAGGCCCGACGGGCGGTGGCGCGCGGTGACGACCTCCGCGAGATCATCATGCGTCCGATCGACACCGACTCGATCGACGCCGAGATCCGCGAGTGCAAGCGCGAACGCGACGAGCTGGAGTCCGAAATCGAGACGCTCGACAGCCTCGAACACGACCTGCCCGACCTCGAAGCGGACCGCCGCGAGAAGGTCGCAGAACTGGAGACGGCGGAAGAGGAGCTAGAGGCGGTCCGCGAGGAGCTCGACGAGATCGATGCCGGCGTCGAGGAGAGTCGAACACGCAAACAGGAGATGGAGGAAGCGTTCCAGCAGGTCCGGGACGGCCGGTCCGACCTCGACGACCTCGAGTTCGACCTCGAAACGGAGCGCTCGACGCTCGCGGAGCTCAAGTCGGAGCGCGAGGAGCTTCGGGAGACGGTCGAGGAGGCCGAGGAGCCCGACGAGAACGCGGATCGGCTCGCCGGTCGCATCGACGAGCTGCGCCGCCGGAAGCGCTCGCTCGACGACGACATCAACGAGCTCGGGAGCGTCATCGGCTTCAACGAGGACATGGTGGACGGCTCAGGGCTCGACATCGACGACGGAATGCCCGGCGACGACCCGACCGACGCGCTGACCGCGGACGACCAGACGGTCTGTTGGACCTGCGGGTCCGAGGTCGGGGCCGATCAGATCGAGACGACGCTCGACCGGCTCCGGGAGCTTCGGTCCGACAAGCTCGACGAGCGCAACGAGGTCCGCGCGGAGATCCAGGAACTCACCGACCGGCAGTCGTCGATCCAGCAGGCCCAACGCGAGATCGAGCGCGCCGAGGAGCGCCTCGACGCGGTCGACGAAGAGATCGAGTCGACCGAGTCGCGGATCGCGGACCTCGAAGCCCGGATCGAGTCGAAGCGAGACGAGATCGAGGAACTGGAAGCGGAGGCCGAGTCGATCGACGTCGACGGCTACGACGAGGCGCTGGAGCTCCACCGCGAAGCGAACGGGATCGAACTCCGGATCGAGCGGCTCGAAGACGAGATCGACGAGATCGACGACGAGATCGAGGAGCGGGAGGCCGCGATCGAGCGCCGCGAGGACCTGAAGGCGGAGCGCGAGGACCTCGCCGACCGGCTGACGGAGCTGCGAACCCGGGTCGACCGCGTGGAGGAGACCGCCGTCGAAGAGTTCAACGAGCACATGGAGACGGTGCTCGACATCCTGGAGTACGAGAACCTCGACCGGATCTGGATCGAGCGCCGAGAGGCCGAGGTCCGCGAGGGCCGTCGGAAGGTCACGCGGACCCGGTTCGATCTCCACATCGTCCGGTCGTCGCCCGACGGGACGGCGTACGAGGACACCGTAGACCACCTCTCGGAGAGCGAGCGGGAGGTGACGGGGCTCGTGTTCGCGCTCGCGGGATATCTCGTCCACGACGTCTACGAGACGGTCCCGTTCGTGCTGATCGACTCGCTCGAGGCCATCGACTCCGACCGGATCGCGCGCGTCGTCGACTATTTCCGGACCCACGCCGACTACCTCGTCGCCGCCCTCCTCCCGGAAGACGCTGCCGCCCTTCCCGAGGAATACGCCTACGTCGAAAGCATCGACTAACCGGTCTCGGTGGTGAGTTCCGACCTGCGACGACGTCCGCTATCCCTCGATTCTCCGGTGAGATCGGGGCGCTAATGTATTACACCAATACGCTTGTAATTGCGTTCTGTTCGCTGTGTCGGAACTCGTTCGTTGGAACCGCTCCCGGAGAGACGGCGGCGTATCGGGTCGATCGGTTACGGTTCACACACTCATCGTCACGGTTCCCGCTCCAACCGCGCGATGTCACGGTACAACGGTGGTCGTTTTCGACCGAGACGGCGGTTCCACGTGCATGTCATCCGTTCCGAGCCGTGTCAGTCCACACTTCGAAATTCTCTATCACAGAATACGCGAGCGTAACTCCAAACGACGAAAACGATGCGAGAAATCTCTATTTACACCGAAAATGCGGTTTGAACGCATCGTCTCGAAAGCGAACAGAACCCGTGACTGGCACTGACATTCTGACACTCAGAACGGTCGTCTCACCGTCGTCGGCACGGGGGATCTCGGGTGGACGTCGACGCTTCGTCAGACGGCGACGGTGTCGTTGACGAGCCGACCGATCTCTTCGATGTCGATCGTGACCTGGTCGCCCTCGGCGAGCGTGAACGACTCGGGCGGCACCAAGGCGGTGCCGGTCAGCAGGACGACGGTCTCCGGGAGGTCGTTGTGCCGGCGGAGATACGAAACGAGCTTCTCGCAGGTGGTCGCCATCTCGCTCGTCGACGTGGAGTCCTCGAAGACGATCTCACCGTCCCGTTCAATCGTGAGCGTCATCCCGAGGTCGTGGGGGTCGTCGACGACTTCCGGAGTCGCCACGCACGGGCCGACCGAACAGCACTTGTCGTACACCTTCGCCTGCGGGAGGTACAGCGGGTTCTCTCCCTCGATCGAGCGGCTCGACACGTCGTTGCCGATCGTGTAGCCGACGACCTCCTCATGGTGGAGCACGACGCCGAGTTCCGGCTCCGGCGCGTCCCACGTGGAGTCGCCGCGGATCCCGACCGCGTCGTTGGGGCCGACCGTCCGCGAGGGCGTCGCCTTGAAGAATATCTCTGGGCGCTCGCTGTCGTAGACGTCGATGTACACCTCCGGCTTGCCGCTCTCGGCCTCGCGCGCTTGCTCGCTGATCTGGTACGTGACGCCCGCGGCCCACACCTCGTCGGGTGTCACCGGCAGGAGCACGTCGTCGGCGTCGAAATCCACCGACTCCGCGTCGTCGATCCGGCCCCGTGCGATGGCGTCGACGGACTCGTCGCACGCGTTCGCGGCGCGAGCGAGCTGCGTGAACGAGCCGAGGTCGTCCGACGCCGTCGACAGGTCGTAGGCGTCGCCGTCATCATCGACGACGACCAGCGAATCGGAGCCCTCGTCGTACGTTCCACCGGGGAGTCGGTAATATCGCATACCCCGTTGATGACCGGACGCGATTAAAAGAGTATCGCCGACGGGGAAGCGGGGTCGGGGCGACCCCTCGTACTCCTCGGTTTCCCGTCTTCCGTTTCGCCGACCGCTGCTGCGCTTTGCTCAGCGGGCTCGATCGGGCTTACGCCGGATCGAACAACGCGAATCAGAGATTCGCTTGCTTGACTTCGGCTTACGCCTCGTCAAACAACGTCTCGCCTTCGACCATGTGCTCTCCGACGGCGTCGAGGTCCAGCGTCAGGCCGAGGCCGGGCTCCTCCGGAATCTCCATGCGGCCCTCCTCAATGAGGCCGTCCTCCTCGACGAGGTCCTCCCACCAGCCGAGTTCGTAGGAGTGGTACTCAAGCGCGAGCGAGTTCGGGATGGCCGCGCCGACCTGCGCGGAGGCCATCGTGCCGATCGGGGAAGAGACGTTGTGCATCGCCACCGGGATGTAGTACATGTCCGCCAGATCCGCGATCTTGCGAGTCTCGCGCATCCCGCCGACGCGCGGCAGGTCCGGCGCGATGATGTCGACGGCCTGCGGTTCGAGGAGGGTCCGCTGGCCGTGCTTCCGGTAGACGTTCTCGCCGACGGCGATCGGCGTCGTCGTGGACTTCGTCACTTCCTCTTGCACGTCGTGGTTCTCCGGCGGCACGGGGTCTTCGAGCCACCACACGTCGTACTCCTCCAGCGCCTCCGCGAGGCGCTTTGCGGAGCCGCCGGTGAACGACCAGTGGCAGTCGAAGGCCACGTCGGCCTTGTCGCCGACGGCCTCGGTGGTCGCCTCGACGATGTCGACCTTGTGGTCGATCTCGGGATTTCGGAGGTGGCGGTTCGCGCGGTCCTTCTCGTGACCGGACGGCACGTCGAGGTCGAACTTGATGGCGTCGTAGCCGAAGTTCTCGACGACGCGTTCGGCCTCGGCGGCGCACGCCTGCGGGTCGGCCTCGTTCTCGGTGTGGAGGTCGCAGTACACCCGGACCTCGTCGCGGTACTTCCCGCCGACGAGCTGGTAGGCGGGCACGTCGAGGAGCTTCCCGGCGGCGTCGTGGAGCGCGATCTCGATGCCGGAGATGGCGGAGATCACCTTCCCCGAGATCGATCCCTCGCCCGACATCTTCTGGACGAGGTGCTCGTAGAGCCGGTCGATGTCGAGGGGATTCTCCCCCACGAGGAACGGCTTCATCCGCTCGATGATGGCGGTGTCACCGCCGCCCCAGTAGGACTCGCCGGTGCCGACGACGCCCGCGTCCGTGTAGACCCGGACGAGGATCCACGGGTAGTTGCCGTCGACCATCGTCGTCTGTACGTCCGTAATCTCGGCGTCACGGACACCGCCGCGCGAGTTCGTGATGCCCATCGTCTCCGCCGAGAGGTCCCGCATGGTGTACTCCGCGTTCGGGTCGCGAAGCTTCTCGTAATCGACCATTAGCGTCTACATATCCCTGAACCCGGTAGTAAAGGTTGTGGATGGAACCGTCCGCAATCGACTGCGGGGCCGAGACGCCGGCGTCAGTCGTCGCAGTCGGCGACCGCTTGGAGGCCGCGTCCCGCGTCCCGACCTGCCGGTCGGCGTCGCGCGAGGCGGTCGTCTCGGGGAAGCCGGACCGCTACACCGAGACCGTGGTCCCGGTCTCGGCCGCGTCGTAGATCGCTTCGAGGGCGCGCATGTCGACGAGGGCGTGATCGCCGTCGGGGTGGATCGGCGCCTCACGGAGCACGCGGTCGGCGAAGTAGTCGAACTCCTCGGTCATCTCGTCGCGCATCACGTCCCGCCTGCCGTCGTCGATCTCCAAGCGCCGACCGTCGCTGTGGAGCGTCAGCGTCTGTTCCGGCTGTCCGAGGAAGACCGGTTCGAGGACCAGTTCGCCGTCGGTGCCGATGACGCGGAGATGACCCGTGTACGCGCCGTGTTGGCTGGCCGTGCAGGCCGCCTGCGTCCCGTCGTCGAACCCGATCGTGAAGGCGGCGTGCTGGTCGGGGACGTCGCGGAACGCGTCGTCGACCGACCGCACCTGGGCGGTCACGCTGACGGGGTCGGCGTCGAGGACGAACCGCGCGGTGTTGAGCGGGTAGATCCCCAAGTCCATCACGCTCGCGCCGTAGCCGACGAGATCCGGGTCGAGACGCCACTGGTCGGCGTCGTCGGAGACCGTCTCGAGCATCTGCTGGCTCATGCTCCCGTGAACGGCGACGGGGGCGCCGATGGCACCCCCATCGATGAGTTCGCGCATGCGGCGAACTTGCGGGTCGGTCTGCATCCGGTAGGCGACCATCAGCGGAACGTCCTCGGTGGCCTCGACGAGGCGCTCGGCGCGCTCGCGGGTCGCCTCCACGGGCTTCTCACAGAGGATGGCTTTCCCGTAGTCGGCGGCGGCCTCCGCGTACGGGAGGTGGAGCCCGTTCGGCGTACAGACGTAGACGGCGTCGTACTCATCGGTCGCCTCGCCGTCCGTGAACTCCTCGTAGGCGAGCGCGGCCTCGACGGTCGGGACTTCTTCGGCGGCCGCGGACGCCTTCTCGCGGCTGCTGCTGACGAGGACGGTCGTCTCACAGAACTTCGAGTCGGCGACCGCGGGGATCGCCTGTTCGCGGGTCCACCACCCGAGGCTGATCATCGCGATGCGGAGCGTCCCCGACTCCAACTGCTCCCAGTCTCGGTCCCTGAGGGTTTCGAGATAGTCGGCGGCTGACATGGCTCGACGTTCGCGGCTATCTGCAAAAGTGTATTGGACGACCACAGATCGCCGAACTCGTGAGAAGTCGCTGAAACCGTAAGAATGGTATGGATGGGTCGTGAACGTGAGGATGTGTCAGATCCTAATCGCAATTACGTCGGCGGAGAGTGGGTCGCCTCGGAGACGGGAGAGACGTTCGAGGTTCACAACCCCGCGGCTCCCGACGAGACGGTAGCGAGCTATCAGCAGTCCAACGCGGCGGACGCCGCCGAGGCGGTCGGCGCGGCGGTCGACGCGCAGGACGACTGGGCGACGACGCCCGGTCCGGAGCGCGGTCGGATCCTCCGGCGGGCGGGGACGGCCCTCGCCGACCGGAAAGACGAACTCACCACGATGCTCGTCGAGGAGGAGGGGAAGGCCCGGCCCGAGGCGGCGGGCGAGGTACAGCGCGCGATCGACATCTTCCATTACTTCGCCGGGAAGGCCTCCGACCTCGGCGGCACCGTCAAAGGGTCGAGCGGCCGCGACACGACCCTCTACACGCGCGAGGAGCCGGTCGGCGTGGCCGCGCTGATCACGCCGTGGAACTACCCCATCGCCATCCCCGCTTGGAAGCTCGCGCCCGCGCTCGCCGCGGGCAACACCGTGGTTCTCAAGCCCGCGAGCGCCGCCCCGGGCGTCGTCTTCGCTATCGCCGAGGCCTTAGACGAGGCCGGGCTCCCGGACGGCGTGCTCAACGTCGTGACCGGCCCCGGAAGCTCGGTCGGCAACGAGTTCATCACGAACGAGGGCACCGACGCCGTCTCCTTCACCGGGAGCGGCCAGGTCGGCCAGATGGTCTACGATCAGGCCACCGACGCCGGCAAGCGGGTCCAAACCGAAATGGGCGGAAAAAACCCCACGCTGGTCGCCGACTCGGCCGACCCCGCGGAGGCCGCCGAGATCGTCGCGAGCGGCGGCTTCGGGACGACCGGCCAGTCGTGTACCGCGTGTTCACGCGCCATCGTCCACGAAGACGTGGCCGACGAGTTCGTCGAGGCGCTCGTCGAGCGAGCCGAGGCCATCGACATCGGCCCCGGACTCGACCACGAGATGGGGCCGCAGGTCAGCGCCGACGAACTGGAGTCGACGCTGGAGTACGTCGACGTCGCCCGTGACGAGGGCGCGACGGTCGCGGCGGGCGGCGAGCGACCGACGGGCGACGCGGTCGAGACCGGTCACTTCGTCGAGCCGACCGTCCTGACCGACGTCGACAACGACGACACGATCGCGTGTGAGGAGGTGTTCGGGCCGGTCGTCGCCGTCATCGAGGTCAGCGACTTCGACGAGGGGCTCCGCGTCGCCAACGACGTCGAGTACGGGCTCTCGGCCAGCGTCGTCACCGACGACCACACCGAGGCGAACCGATTCATCGACGAGGCCGAGGCCGGCGTCGTGAAGGTGAACGAGAAGACGACCGGACTCGAACTCCACGTCCCCTTCGGCGGCTTCAAGCGCTCCTCGTCCGAGACGTGGCGCGAACAGGGTGACGCCGGGCTCGAGTTCTACACTATCGAGAAAACCGTCTACGACAACTACTGAGCCGGTCACCGGTTCCGTCTGTCTCACGTCGACTTCTCGGCTTCTCGACCTCTCGACTTCTCGGCTTCTCGACCTCTCGACTTCTCGGCTTCTCGACGAGCAGCGTCGTCACGGACGGGGTCCGGGCGACGGTGGCTGGCAGGCGGACGGTTGGGACGCTGGCGATCAGTCCCTTCCCGTCGGTGTTCTGGGTCGGACACAGGGCGTTCTGAAAAACAGAACAGATGATCAGACGAGGGCAGAGACACTTACAGCCATATCGCTGTAATTCTCTCGAGAAGAACCTATCAGGACCGCTGAAAAGCGGTGTCTCTCCCGTTTACACCTCGCACAGATGTTTTGATGTGGATCGTCTGCTATTCTGAAAAACAGAACCCCATTCGGTGGGTGACGTTCAGTAGTTGCTGTTCAGTTCGATGACGTTGGCGGCGCTGAGCACGCGTTCGGGAAGTCGACCGTGGAGGTCGTCGTCGCTGATGCGGCCGGCGGGCGCCGACACGCTGATCGCGCCCAGCACCTCGTCCGAGGAGTAATCGATCCGGCACATGTGAAGTACGATTAGAAATGCAATCAGAAACATATTAAAACGTATGTTTCTGGAGAACAGTATTAATACTGAGTAAAACAATACCGGAAACCACTCGCGTCCATCGGAGTCACGGATTCCGGATCCCACCTCCGGTGAGCCCTGCTGCAGACCCGATCCGATCGCATTCTGGCCGATCGACGAGAGTTTACACCGGTATTTTTGTAACACCCGGGGTCGAAATCCACGTATGACCACCGAAGAGAGTGGCACGAACACGAAGGTTGCACGGGTGATCCGGGAGTACGACCTCGACGGCATGGGCGCGAACTTGGAGGCCGCGTGGACCGGTGAGGCGGGTGAACGGACAAGTCTGCGGGACCTCGCCGACGAGTTCAACGAGGCGGTACTGGAGGCGGCCCTCCGTGAAGCGAGCGTCTCGTCTCTCAGTGTCGATGTATCGAGCACGTACAAGGACCTTCGCGGCGAATCCGGCTCATCGGCGACGCGGGCGAGCCGCCGCCTCGAACGTGAGGGCATCGACGTCGACGAACTGACCGGGGATTTCGTCACTCATCAGGCGATCCACACGTACCTCACGCAGGAGCGTGAGGCGAGCCTTCCGGCGGCAGACGACGACATAGCCGACCGGAAGGTTGAGACCATTGAGCGGCTCGAGGGACGGGTTTCGGCAGTCGCCGAGTCGGCCATCTCGTCGCTCGCAAACGCCGACGAGTTAGACCGAGATGATTACGACGTGCTCGTCGACGTCCGCGCCGTCTGCCCGAACTGCGGGACCGACGCGCCGGTCGGCGAGCTGATCCGGCGGGGAGGCTGCGGTTGCACGACGGAATCCGAGCCCACAGGCGAGTGAGCGGAGTTCGCTTCGACTCACGACGTGACCGTGAGGGGTCGATACTATCTTTTCAAAGCACAGAAATATCAAAAACAAAGGTATACTGCATATATTATCTTTAAGGCACGCCACCGACCGATTTGTCACCGTCGCCTGGGCTGACGCTGCCACGTCATTTCTTCTCGTGGCAGGCGTTGTCTTGGTCCCAAGAGACGCTCTCCCTACGGGTTGACGCGACGGTCGATCGCGGCAGGTGGCCGGCGCAACGGAAACGAGAACCGGAATACAAATAGCCGAAGAGATGTTACGAGGGATGTCTAAATGGCAGACAGCAACAGTTCCAACCGCGTTCCCAGTCAACCGGTTGTCGTTCAAGAGGACACGCATCAGAACGAGATTCCGGATAATATCGACTCGGAGCTGTACTCGACAGATAGCCCGACCAACTCGTTCCACGAATTCAAAATCGAACCCGGAGATGAGCTCGTCGAAGCACTGCGCAACAACGGCTATACGGTAGAGTTCAGAGAGCGATAACATCCCGTTTGTGTGCTCCGTCTTTGACGGGACACGGGCTGGCGGATCGACAGAGGGGGAGGCGATCACACTGACGTCCATCGCCGCAGAGGCACGTCTTCGTTCGCACCCGGCACCCAGGTAGACGACCGTCAGACTCACCCGTGAAACCGGTACAGTGACGTGACGTATGGCAGCCGGTTGAGCATCCAGATTGCGATCGGGAGCCCGATGACCGTGATCGCGAGGAACGACGCCACGTTCGCCCACAGCAGGCTTAGCCACCACCCGACGAGGACGAAGTAGATCGCCCGGACGGCGAGCGAGCGCTGCCCTCGCGCCGACTCGGGCTCCGAAAGCGATCGCGGCTCCGCGAGCGTCAGCACCGTCGGCACGAGGTTGATCAGCTTGATACCGATCGGGAGCAGGACGACCGTGACGTTGAGTAGCCACGCAGTGTTGACGACGATCGGTGTGACCCACCAGCCGACGAACACGAACCACAGCGCGCGAACGAGGAGAGATCGTTGTGTCATCGCTCGGGTTAGATGCCCGAGCGGTAAACCCGTATCGTCGATCCCGGCGCGTATCGTCGATCCCGGCGCGTATCGTCGATCCCGGCGTACTCGACGCGCTCGGACAGCGACGACTGTGAACCCGAGGATCCACGACATGTAGGAACACGGATCGTAGTTGGACGCGTCGCTGCCCCATTCACCACAATATTAATGCCCATAAGACATATAGACAAATGTGATTATGTCCAAAGGACATTACACAGCAGCAGGAGCGAGTCTCGAATTCGGGAGTGCTGACTGCCTGTTTCCCGTTGCAGAGCTGAATGCGGCTGTCCATCAGTACCGAGATGCCCATCTCATGCTCGACGGCGTCGACGGGGAACGCGTGATCGTTGTCGCCCCGACGAACCTCGCATCGAGTTACCGCCTTACCCAGCACGCGCTCACTGCGATCCCCGTAGAAACTCTTCCGTCTACGGTTCGGGACCGAATCGCTGACTCGATCGACGCCCCGCTTGAGACGTTCGAACTCATCCAAATCGGGAAGTGGAACACCAGCAGTTCGAACCACTCGCTCGCCGAGTTCGGCGACGCCTGACTATCGACAGTGCACGCGTCTGAGCATCTCACCCCACCCGAGACACAACGACCATGACTGACACACTCGCCGCGGAGTATCCGGAGGCCGCCCCGTACATTCGGGACGCCGTCGATGACCACGGCGAAGAATGGGTGTTGGAGAACTACTACGAAGAGATATATCCCCTCACACAAGTGATGTCGGTACCCGAAAAAGAGGAGCTTCCGTTCTACGACGCAGACGAACACGAGACGATGACGGAAGCGGAACGGACAGCGATGTACCGATCGTGGGGTGAGTATCGGGAGAATCTCCGGACTGGGACGAAACCGGACGAATGACTGGCTGAGCCGCTTGGCAGGGATAGCGGGCATGCAAATCCGTGAGAGGACCAATTCACGGAAAGAATAATTACTAACGTAACAGACACTCGCCCATGCATCTTCTCTGCGTCGACGACGAGGCAGATTTCTTGGATCTCACGACCACGTATTTACGACGGAACCTCCCGACCGCGACGATTCACACTGCGACACGTGTCGACGACGCGCGCGAACTCATCGAAACCGAGCCGATCGTGTGTGTCGTGAGTGATTACGAAATGCCGGATCAGAACGGGCTCGAGTTCCTCCACACGGTTCGCGATACCCACTCGGACCTGCCGTTTATTCTCTTTACCGGGAAGGGATCGGAAGAGATCGCCAGCGAAGCCATCTCCGCCGGCGTCACCGGGTACTTACAGAAACGTGGTCCAGAACAGTACGATCGGCTGGCCACACGCATCCGCCACGCAGTTGCTGAGTACCAAACGAAACGGGACCTGCGCAAACGCGTGAAGGAACTCACCGCGATTCAAACGATCAGCGATCTCCTCGTCGATGGCGACGACCGGTCGGAGGAACAGCTCCGCCAAGTCGTCACACACCTTCCGCAGTCGCTGCAGTTCCCTGAGGAAGCCGTTGCGTCGCTCACCATCGATGAAACTGAGTTCACCTCTCCGGAGTACGAACCACCAGTCGATCGACTCACGGTCCACGATGTGACCGCCGCCGGCAACGAAGTTGCGCTCACAATCGGGTACGCGACCAACGCTGTGACTGAGGCGGACAGCGACGCGTTCCTCCCGGAAGAAACGGAACTACTCACCACCGTTCTGCAGCTTATCACAGCGTACCTCGACCGGCGACACGTGCTCTCGGAGCTCCAAGAGGCTGACCGCCGCCTCACCTTCCTCCTCGAGAACACGACCGCAGTGATGTATCTGAAAGATACGGAGGGGCGGTACGTGTTCGTGAACGCTGAGTACGAGCGCTTGTTCGGCGTCGAGACGGATGATCTCGTCGGACAGTACGACGAAGACATCCACCCACCCGAAGTAGCAGCGGCCGTCGAAGCGAACGATCGCCGCGTGCTTGAGACAGGCGAACCGCTCGAAGTTGAAGAGCAGATCACGGTGGACGGTGACGATCGGACGTATCTCTCATTGAAAGTCCCGACGTTGGACACTGCCGGCGAAGTCGAGGGGGTGTTCGGCGTGTCCACGGAGATTACTGAACGCAAAAAACGAGAACAACAGCTCGAAGGGCTCAATCGCGCCATTCCGCGGCTACTGTCAGCAGAGACGGTCGAAGAAGTCGCCGAACGTGGCGTTGTCGCTGCACGCGAGATCTTGGATCTCCAAGCAAACTCGATTCATCTGTACGACGCGGAAAACGAGACGTTGGCTCCGGTTGCGTACTCCGATGGAGTTCGAGAGGTCATCGGTGAGCCACCGACGTTCCGTGAGGGGGAGAGCATCGCCTGGCGGGTCTTCGAGGACGGGACCGCGACAGCGATCGATGACGTTCAGCGTGATACGGATATCTATAACCCGGAGTCACCGATCCGCAGCGAGCTACATCTCCCGCTCGGTGAGTACGGGATACTGATGGCCGGATCACCGACCCACTCAAAGTTCGATACGCAAGACGTGACGGTCGGTGAGATACTGGCCAGTCACATTACCACCGCGCTCTCTCAAGTCACCACCGAACAGACGTTGCGTGAGCGAGAAACGGAGTTAGAAGCGCAAAACGAGCGACTCGAACAGTTCGCCAGTATGGTCTCACACGACCTCCGTAACCCGTTGTCAGTTGCGGCCGGGAACCTCGAATTATACCGAGAAACCGGTGACGAATCACGCCTCGACACGGTCGAAACGTCTCTCGATCGGATCCAAGACCTGGTGACCGATCTCACCGCACTCGCACGTCACGACACCCCGACGGAAACACACGAACCGGTATCGGTACATGAGGTGGCCCGCGATGCGTGGGAGTCGATCGAGACGCGGTCGGCAGCGCTGTCGACGGAGCCGTGTACGGTGACGGGCAACCCCAGCCAGTTCATGGCACTCTTCGAGAACTTGTTCCGGAACGCGGTCGGACACGGCGGTGACGACGTCACCGTTCGCGTCGGTCCACTCGAAGACGGCTTCTACGTCGAAGATACCGGTGACGGAATTCCGCCTGACGAACGTGACTCCGTGTTCGATCACGGCTACACAACCGGATACGGCGGAAGCGGCGTCGGACTCACGATCGTCTCACGTATCGCCCAAGCGCACGACTGGGACGTCACCCTCACGGACAGTCCGGAAGGTGGGGCGCGGTTCGAACTCCGATCGACGGCGTCCACCGACCCTCCCGACCGCTAGGTGTTCCGTGTCGAGGGGTCAGGAGAAACCCCCGCGTTTACTATGGAGACGAACCCGACGACACGATTCTCAGATCGCTCGATCGGTCCCGTGAAGGCGGGGTAGCAAACGCCGTGACACCGGGCGAGAGCGCTCAGTCGTTAGCCGCTTGCATCTCGAACTCGTCGTCGAGCGCCACGTCGTCTGGATCGCCCTGCCCACGGACATCACCGTCTCGCCATGTTCCCCGACGGAACCACAACCACGCGATGGCTGCCCCGGCGACGTTCGAGGCGAAGAACGCGATCCAGATGCCGCGGACGTCCGGCTGTTCGAGGAACCAGAGGTCCGTTGGGAGCACGCCTTGCGAGGCCACGTATGCGATTGGGAGTCGAATAACGGCGAGCGCGGCGATCGAGATTGCGGCGGCTATCAGCGTCTTGCCGGCGCCGCGGAACCCGCCGGTGAACGCCCGTTGGATCCCGATGAACCCGAACGAGAGCGCGACGTACCGCAGGAACTCCGCGCCGACGTCGAGGACGGCCGGGTCGTCGGTGAAGACCGAGACGATGGGCGTCGGGACGAAGAAGATGGCGACGCCGAGAACGCCGAGAACGCCGAACAACCCTTTGGCGGCGACGTAGTTCGCCTCCTGGGCGCGGTCGTACTTTCCGGCCCCGACGTTCTGACCGGTCATCGTCTCGACACCGCGTCCGACGGCAATCGCGGGGAGGAAGATGACGGAGAACACGCGCGTTCCGATGCCGAACGCGGCGACGACCGACGTTGAGAACAGCCCAACCACGATCAGCAGGGCGTTGATCGAGAGTGCGCGACCGGTCCCCTCGATCGACGCCGGAATGCCGATGCGCAGGATCCTCCGGAGGTACTGGAAGTCGGGTTTCATGTCGGTGAGATTGATCTGAACGCCCCGAGTACCCGACAGCATGATGTAGAGGCCGACGAGCAGCGCCAGTGCCCTCGAGAAGACGGTGGCGATGGCGGCCCCTTGGATTCCGAGTTCAGGGAATGCGATGGGGCCGACCGACCAGCCGTTGATCAGGAACGGGTCGAGAATCACGTTGATGACGACCGTTCCGAACATGACGAGCATCGGCGTGATGGTGTCTCCCGCGCCGCGCATCAGCGAGATGAACACGAAAAAGCCGAACATAAACGGCAGGCCCAGCGCAACCACCTGCATATACGCGGTGGCCCCCGGAAGGACGTCAGGCGACGCGCCGAGGAACGCGAGGAACTCTCGGACGAACGGATAGCCGACCGCACCGAGGATAGCTGAGGCGATGAATGCGAACGAGACCGTCTGCGAGGCCGCATACTCGGCCTGTTCGGTCTCCCCGGCACCGGTGTGTTGAGCGACGAGCACGCTGCCCGCGACCGAGAGCCCCATCCCGAGCGAGATGAGGAGGAACACCATCGGGAACGCGAAGCTGATCGCTGCCAGCGCCTCCGTCGAGTACTGGCCCAGCCAGAACGTGTCCGCCAGGTTGTAGGCGGTCTGTAGCAGGTTCGTGGCGACGATCGGCAGCGAGAGGAACAACAGTGGCTTGACGATGCCACCCTCGGTCAGTTCGAGCTCTTCCTGGCCTTTAAAAAAGCTCACGTGGACACCCCTGATCCAAGCTCCCAGCCGAGGTGGATCTCCAGCGTGTTTCTGAGGTGGTGACGCGTTTCATCGAGCGGCTCACCGAGTGCAACGTTCCGTGTGTGCGCCCCGTTGATCGTCGTCGTGACGAGTCTGGCGACTTCGTCCGGGTCGGTTTGAACGAAGTGGCCTTCGTCGATACCATCGACGACAATCGCCGCGACGGCCTCGCGCATCACGTCGTCGAGGTCGAGGAACCGTTCTCGGTAGATATCGTGGAAGGGCGCCTGAGCTTTTAGCTCCATAATCGCCACGGGGAAGCCGTCTCCCTCGGGATCCGACGGGGTGAAGACCGCATCGAGGAACGCGATGAGTCGCTCGCGCGGATCGGTAGCCTCCGAGGCGAGTTTCGATTCGAACCGCTCGATCAGGTCATCGAGAAATACGTTCAGCAAGGCCTCTTTCGTATCGAAGTGGTAGTGAATCGCGGCGGTGGTCAACGACGACTCGTCGGCGATTTGTTGTATCGTGAGTTCGGCGTAGCCGTGGCGGCAGAGCGCCCGATTCGTCGCGTCAATGATCTCGGATCTCGTCTCCGATTCCATTCTCTACCCGTACTTACTAACTAGTTAGTTAAGAGAGTTCTGACTGACCGGTCAGTTAGTCTCGACCCCTGGGTCCACTCTCAATCTTGAGAGGAACTATGTGCTGAATACAGCGCCCATACGTCGCACAGAGTCAGTCAAACCGCGGGCGTTTCGCACCGAGCGCGGATTGGGTGCGAACCGTACTATCCCAACGCTCGGGAATCCCCGACCTTCAGGGCAGGAAAATGTCAACTCTAGTTAATTCACGGCAAAATCGGTAGAAAGCGTCGGATTAGGATGCTCCGGCTGGGATTCGAACCCAGGTCATCACCGTGAGAGGGTGATATGATTGGCCGGACTACACCACCAGAGCGCACGTCCGTTCGACGCAATTACGGGTATGGCAGGATGTTGTAAAACTGTTCCGTTTCGACCCCGCCGTGCCCCGGTTTACCGTGGCTTGCCGTCCCGCTACCGCCGGCGAAACGCGTCGCTCAGGTCGGCCTCACACGTCGACGGCGAAGGGGGCCGCGTCGCTCGCGCCGTCGGCGATCGCGGCGAGGAGATCGGCCACGGCGTCGAGGTCGGTGGTGTCCACGACCTCGACCGGCGTGTGCATGTAGCGGTTCGGGATCGAGACGTTGAGCGACGGGACGCCGCCCCGGACGGTGTAGAAGGCGTCGGCGTCGGTACCGGTTCGCGTGCCGGCCGCCTGCAACTGCACGTCGATGTCGGCGTCGGCCGCGGCGTCGCGTGCGAGGTCGACGAGCACGGGGTGGTTCGCGCTGCCGCGGCCGATCACGGGACCGGCGCCGAGTTCGATCGGTCCCCGGTGTTCGCCGTCGACGTCGGGGTTGTCGGTGGCGTGAGTGACGTCGACGGCGACGAACGCGTCGACCGCGTCGAGGTCGATACCGACCATCTGGGCCCCTTTGAGCCCGACCTCCTCTTGGACCGTGGAGACGGCGTAGACGGTCGCCTCGGCGTCGCGCTCGGCCGCGCGCCGGAGCCCCTCCGCGGCCGCCCACGTGCCGGTCCGGTTGTCGATCCCGCGGGCGGCGATCCGGTCGCCGACGAGCGCTTCGACCTCGGTCGAGAACGTGACCGGATCGCCGATCTCGACGTGCTCGCGGGCCTCCTCGGCGTCGCCCGCACCGATGTCGACGAACTGGCCGGCGATCTCCTCGTACTCGTCGTCCGAGCGGTCGCGCAGGTGGATCGCGGTCTGGCCGATCACGCCTTGGACGGGCTCGTCGGCGTGGACGGTGACGTGTTGCCCCTTCGAGACGGTGCGGTCGGAGCCGCCGATCCGGGCGATCCGGAGGAAGCCGTCGTCGAGCACGTCGCGGACGATGAAGCCGATCTCGTCGGCGTGGCCCGTCAGCGCGATGGTCGGCGCGTCTGGGTCCCCCTCGTGGACGGCGACGGCGTTGCCGTAGGCGTCGGCGGAGACCTCGTCGGCGAAGCCGCGGACGTAGTCGGTCCAGACCCGCTGGCTCGGCGTCTCGAACCCGGAGGGGCTGGCGGTCGCGAGCAGGTCGTCGAGGAACGCTCTCTGTGAGTCGCGCATACGCGTGGCTGTCCGGCGGTCGGCAAGAAACCGCCGATACAGCGACCCGTGGGACGGCGGACCGACCCGACGCTGCCACCGACACAAGGGACTTGAGTCGTGCCCCCCTCCGACTCGTATGGACATCCTCCGAAGCCTCCGGACCGTCTCCGAGGCCAGCGGGCCGGGCATCGTCGACTGGGACCGGGCCGCGGCGGCCGCGAAGGCGAGCACCGACCCCGGATCAGTCGCGCTCACCGACGCGGAGCGGGCGGGGTACGCGACCGACGTGCGCGACGCGCGCTCCCGGCTCCGCGAGGTCGCCGGGATCGAGTTCGACGTGCCCGACGCGATCGAGGTGCAGAACCGGCACCACTGGATCGACGCCAGCGTCGACACGTTCCGGAACGTGATGGCACCGATCGAGGCGGCCGCGACAGGAGACGACGGGGGAGTCAGCGGGAGCGTCGATACGACCGGCGGGATCGTCGAGCCGACCGGCGGGCCCGCGGATCTCCCGACCGGCGACCTCACACAGGGGTTCGCCCGGGACCTCTCGCGGGTCGCCAACACCGGGTCGATGGCGTTCGCGCTCGGCTTCCTCGCGCGCAACGTGCTCGGCCAGTACGACCCGCTCCTGTTGGCCGACGAGCCGGACGCCGACCACGGGCTCTACTTCGTGCACCCGAACATCGTCGCGGTCGCGGCGTCGCTCGACGTTGATTTCCCGCGGTTCAGGCGCTGGATCGCCTTCCACGAGGTGACGCACGCGGCGGAGTTCGGCGCGGCGCCGTGGCTCCCCGAGTACCTCGAATCGCGGGTCGAGCGCGGGATCGAGGGGCTCACCGACGGCGGTGACTCGACCGGGAGCGGCGGGCTGACGGCGGGCGGGTTGCCGGTCGACGCCCTCGACACCGAGCCGTTCGCGGAGCTACAGGCGGCGATGACGGCGGTCGAGGGGTACGCCGAGGTGCTGATGGACCGGGCGTTCGACGGCGAGTACGCCGACCTCCGCCGGAAGCTCGACGAGCGGCGGGGCGGCGGCGGTCCGGTGCAGCGGCTCGCGCGCCGGCTGCTCGGATTGGGGCTGAAGCGCCGGCAGTACGAGCAGGGCGCCGCCTTCTTCCGCGAGGTCGTCGACGCCCGGGGGATCGAGGCGGCGGGCGCCGTCTGGGAGCGTCCGGAGAACCTCCCGACGCGCGCCGAACTCGACGACCCCGCGGCGTGGCTGGTGCGGGTCGACCCCTGAGCGAAGCGGCCGAGCGATTGAGTCCTAGAACGGGGGCGAGTCAACCCTCGATAGCGACAGCTACTTATAAATGGGCGAGGCGGTGGCGTGTGCCTGCGAGCGCCCGAAGGGCGCGAGCAGGGAGGGACCGAAGGTCCCTCTGGCAGCCGGCGGCGAAGCCGCCGGCGACACTGGAAGGAGCGTGTGAAACGAGCGACCGAAGCGCGCAGCGAGTCGTGCGAGTCCTCGCTGGGGCTTTGGAGGTGTTCACCGGCGATCCGCTAGCAACGATTTATAAATAAGCGGCTCCGTTGAAACCCTCAAAATGTGATATATTCCGACGCAGTCGCGATCAATACAGTCGAAATATCTAACACGTTGTTTTGAGTGTCAGATCGGTATGAACCCGTATGTCTTGCTCGGTGCAGCGATTCTCTCCGAAATCATTGGAACGACATCACTCAAATTGTCAGAAGGATTCTCACAGCCCCTTCCAAGCTTTGTCGTCGTTCTCGGGTACGGAGCCGCGTTCTACCTGCTCTCTGTAACGTTAGAGGAATTACCAGTTGGAGTCGTGTACGGAACATGGGCCGCCCTTGGAATCGTTGGCGTTGCAACGGTCGGAATCGTCGTATTCGACGAACAGATCGATGTCGTCGGTGTTATCGGGATTCTTCTCATCATCGCCGGTGTATACTGTCTCAATATTCTCTCCGGAATGTCTACACACTGAGCAGCTCTCATCGGTCGGCTGTTTCAGGTGAACATCTGTCTGAAGAATAGGATTTCAACAGAGCCAGCGACTGGGGCTTTGAAGATGTTCACCGGCGATCCGCTAGCAACGGCTTATAAACGAGCGGCTGGAACTCAACCGCAGTCCACGACACCACCGATCTCACGCCAGTCGCTTATCGCGGAACGCCAGAATAACGTCCTGACGAGCGATGATACCCACGATCTTTCCGTCGTCGTCGACGACCGGCACGCGGTTGATGTCCGGTTCGTCGCCGGTGAGCAGATCGAGCACCTCGTCGACGTCGGTATTGGGCGTCACAGTCGCCACGTCGGTGCTCATCACCTCCGAGATCGGGCGGTCAGCGTTCCGGAGCATGTCGACGCCCAGATCGAGGTCGGCCCACGGCGGCTTCACCTGATAGGTGAGCGTGTCGACGAACGGGGGGAGTCCGATCGGGATCCACAGGGTCTCGTCGTCCGGTTCGAACAGGTCGACGAGGTCGGACTCGGTGACGACGCCGACCACGCGGTCCCCGTCGTCGACGACGGGGAACCCGCTGAACTCGTACCGGGCGAATTTCCTGAACACGTCGGCCACGTCGTCATCGGAGGCGACCGTCTTCACGTCGGACTCCATCAGGTCACGCGCTTGCATACGGTCACCGTCGCAAGCGGGGTCCGTAGGCGTTTCGACCTCTGGCGGGTCCATCGGAATTGAATCCGGTCGACGATCATAGTAATAAACGGATCAGCATATGTCATCTCAAAACACTGAACCAGTATGGATGACTCGCGGTCCCGCGGTGACCCGACCACTGGTCCCGCCGCGAGCCTCAGCGAGGAACATCTCCGCAACATCGGGGCCGCGCTGTGGACGCTCGCGTTCTGTGCCGCGACTGCGGTGATCGTCTTCGCCGACGGCGGTCTCTCGGGCCTCGGGTGGCGTGACGCGACGCTCATCGCCCTGCGGACGTTCGCGGGGGTCGTCGCCTTCGTCGTCGTGTTTCCGGTCATACTGGCGGCGCTGTCGGCGATCGGGCTGCGGTGAACCGAAGCGTCGAGCGCAATCGAGGAACCCGAGACGGAAAGCGAGCAGTCGGTAGTCTACAAGCAAATTGTTTCTGATAATTTAACAGAACATTTATTTGGCTATCTGAGGCTTAAAAAGTATGCAGCGTCGACAGTTACTCTCAAGTACTGGGGCAGGTCTTGTGACGGTACTTGGTGGGTGTCTTTCGTCTGAGAGCGGAACTGAGGAGAATGGCGAGAATGAGACGGATTCTCAGGAACCGGACGGGAGCGAGGACAATTCCGAGGCGCTAGAAGCTGCCAGTGACGATCTTGACGAAGCGTTTGATCGCATGGCAGAGGAGGCGGACATCGCTTTTGAGCTCGAACCGGGGAACCCGATTAATACCAGTGCTATCGAGAGCAGTATTGAGAATGCTGAAGAAGCATTAGATGAGTTCGACGAAGCGGAAGCCGATGAGGAGCAATTAGCTGCGTACGAGTCCCTTCGAGCCGTTATTGAGTTCGCTAAAGCGTTCTTTGATGTCATCCTCGAATTCGAATCGGCGTTCGAAGCGTACGATACGGCCATCTCATACGAAGAGAACAATCGGTACAATGATGCCGTTTCCCAGTTGGAGATCGCTCTTGAGCACTTCGAAAACGCAGTTGATCTGCTAGCAGATGCGAACGAGGCGTGGGAAGGCGTCGAGGGTGCTGATAGCGACACGGAGTTAGACATCGCCGATACGAAAGACGAACTCGACGAATTAACTGAGATCGCTGACGCCTATGTGTTGCTCACAGAAGCGGCAATTGACTTCGATACTGGATACGAACTCTACTTGGAAGCCCTCGATCAGTACGAGCAGGAACGGTATGCCGAATCGGCTAGCACGTTCGCCGAAGCTACCATCGAGTTTGAGGACGCGGCGGATCAATACCGCAGCGGAGAGACTGAAGTCAGCTCATCGTTCCGAGATGCATTTATAAATATGACCTGCTACTCAGAGGCACTTCTTGAGTCTAGTGAACTTTTCGAAGACTCGGCAGACGCTGCAGCTGGCGGTGATTTCCAGACTGCAGAAGATCGCGCTGTCGAGGCGGAAGAGGCACTGGATGCGGGTTGCGGAGGCTCGGCCTAGTACGCAGACTTGTGCGGGCATAGGCTCGGCCTAGTACGCAGACTTGTGCGGGCATAGGCTCGGC
>ENA-ORCR01000474-ORCR01000474.1-marine-metagenome-genome-assembly--contig:-NODE-474-length-22079-cov-3.810835_pt1 | contig 22079 bp, 25 predicted proteins | sample MGYA00237782_ERZ508514 | MGnify/ENA primary metagenome ERZ508514 (study PRJEB26185, sample SAMN06268960) | marine metagenome | isolation source: Eden Landing Ponds, San Francisco, CA, USA | place...
TCGAGCACACGCCACCACGGTTGGTTCACGACATGGGCCGTTCGATCGTCGATCCGCTGGCCGCACAGGTCGGCCAGCATCAGGAACACGCCTTCATCATCGACTCGGAGATGCGAACCGACGACATCGAGTTCGGCGCAGAGATCCACGCCTTGCCGAACGAAAAAGAATTACGTCAGGCGCTTGACGAGCTACTCGTCGAACGTGCCGACGAAACCAGGGCAGACGTGGAAAAGATCTTCTGATACATGAAAGTCTACGACGGGACGACCACCGATACCGAGCCGGTAACCCAACCCGAGCGGATCAAGGTTGGGATCGCGGAGTCGAAGGTCACGAGCGAGGAGGCCGTGCTCACGACCAGCGGACTTGGGTCGTGTCTCGGCGTGGCCGTCTTCGACCAGGCGGCAACGGTCGCTGGTCTCGTCCACGTCATGCTTCCCTCTATCGACGAGATGGAGGGGTCGAACGAAGCGAAGTTCGCCGACTCCGGCATCCGGAGCCTCGTGTCCGAGATGGAAGGCCTCGGGGCCGACCGCGGACAGATGAGTGCGAAGATAGCTGGCGGCAGCAACATGCTCGACTTCTCGGAGAACGGGTCGGGCATCGGGGTCCGCAACATCGAGATGGGCCGACAGACGCTCGAGGAGTTCGGCATCCCGGTCGTCGGCGAAGACGTGGGCGGCGACCACGGTCGCTCCCTCAGACTGGAAGCGATGAACGGAGATCTCATCGTCAAAAGTGCGAATCGGGACCCCATCACGCTGTAGCGGTTCTCTGGGCCCACCGTCCGACGACCGTCTGACGGCGGCGCGACGGTTCGTCCGACGACTCAGCTTCTTTCCGGCGAGATTCTGAGAAAATTACGTCCGACGTTTCTTTCCCGACGCCGGTGGTAAGTTCAACGCTGGTAGGACGTAATTAACCTCTCTATTATCAGTAATGATACCAGAAACGATACATTGAAGGGTGTCAGAGCGGTTTATTTCTCGTAATGAGCCTCGTCGCCCAGTCGTTCAGTCCGGTCGTGCCGGGCACGTCGGGAGCGCTCCCCGCGCTGTTGGTTTTGCTGACCAGTGGCGTCGTCGGGATGAGCATCCGGCAGATGATCGACATTTTCGGTGACGGCGGGAACGACGACGCCGACGACGAGAGCATGGCCGACGGTGGCCTGATGGCGGACGAAGACGGTGGCGACGACGACGACCTCGGCGGCTTCGGCGGGCTAGACGACGAGGGCGGTGACGACGACTTCGGCGAGTTCGGTGACGACGACTTCGGCGACATGGACGGCGGCGACGGCGGTGGCGCCGACACCGACGAACTCGAACACCGACTCGACGAACTGGAGACCGAGGTCGGGAGCCTCTCCTCGACGGTCAACACCGTTCGCAACGAGAACGAGCAGATCGCAGAGACGGTGGACGACGTCGAGGAGAACATCCGGAAGTTGCTCGACATCTACGAGATGGTCACTCGCGGCGTCAATCCCTTCGCGGACGACATGGAACCCGGAGGGATGGGCGGCGCGGGCGGCGGCGGCGGGACCTTCGGGCTGTTCGACGACGACGGCGGCGAGGACGAGGAGAACCTCGACGACGAAATCGCGAACGCCGACGCTGAAGGGTTCTTCGACGAGGACCTCGTCGAGGACGACAGCGGGCCCGCAGCGAGCGTCGACGACGTGATGGGCGGCGGAGACGGCGGTGACGACCTCGGCGGCTTCGAGGACGACGGCGGCACCTTCGACGACGGTGCCTTCGACGAGGGCGACGACCTCGGCGAGTTGGACGACTTCGACGACGGCGCGGACGACTTCGATGGAGACAGTGAGGACATGAGTGAATCATCAGGCGACAGTGACGGGGGCAAGTCCTTCGCGGAACTGAAAGACGAATACGAGTCTGGCGACGCCGAGTGGGCCGACGAACTGGAGGAAGGCGAATCCGCCGACGACGCGGACGCGCTCGACGAGAGCGACTCGCTCGAAGACGACCTCGGCGACGCTGACGACCTGCTCGACGCCGACGACGAAGACGGCGCCGGTGACCTGGCCGACGACGACCTCTTCGACGAGGTCATCGACGACGACGGGGCCGCTACCGAGGCAGAACCGGAGCCCGAACCAGACCCAGAACCGGAACCGGAGCCTGAACCGGACCCTGAGCCGGCGACCGAACCCGACCCAGAGCCGGAACCCGAACCCGAGTCTGAACCGGCGACCCAACCGGACCCGGAGCCAGAACCGGACCCAGAGCCGGCTCCCGAACCTGAGCCCGAGCCCGAACCGGAACCGACGACGGCGTCGTCGGGGACGAGCGCGGCGGGGACGGCTGCTGCGGCCGAGGCCGACGACGACGGCAAGCCGTACCTGTCGACGATGCCGAGCGGCCTGGCGAGCGAACTGGTCATCGTCGAGTGGCTGGAGTACCTCGTCGATCAGGTCGGCGTTCGCGAGACGGCACGAGCGATCGAGTACTACGAACGGATCGACTGGGTGGCCGAACCGGTCGCGGACGACCTGCAGGCGTACCTGCGAGGGTTCGACGGTTCGGGCGGTGAGGGCGGACTGACGATCGACCACCACACCCAGAGCCTGCGATACATCAGTCAACTCGACGGCGACGCCGCGGAGGCTCTCGCCCTCTCGAAGATCGTGGGAAGCCGTGGAGGTGGTTCCAATGGGATTCAGCGTTAGCGGGTCCGCAGCCATCGTCTTCGCCGGCCTGCTCATCGCCTTCGGCATGTGGCACACCGCGGGGTCGAACAGCTTCGAACAGGTGACCGAAGCCCAGAGCGACCGGTCTGACGCGGCCCTGGACACGAAAAACACCGATTTCACTATCGATTCGGCTTCGTTTGCCACCGGAACGCTCGTCATCGACGCGACGAACGAGGGCTCGACGGCGCTGGGGCTCAACCGGACGGACCTGTTGATAGACAACGTCCACGAACCGGACTGGCAAGCGAACGCCACCGTCGACGGCGACGGGACCACGGACCTGTGGCTCCCCGGTGAGACGCTCACCATCGAAGTCTCGATGGGCAGTTCCCCCGCTCGCGTCAAACTCGCGACCGAGGGCGGCGTCTCCGACGCGGAGGTGGTCAGCTGATGGGATTTAGCGTCAGCGGCTCGATGGTAGTCATCCTCCTGGGGCTGTTCATCGCCCTGAGCGCCTACTACGGGAGCGTCTCCAACAACCTGGAACGGATCAACGATGCCCAGGCGATCCAGGACGAACGGAGCGACCGGATCCAGGATGCGAATTTCAACATCACGTCGGTCTCGCTCCTCTCTGAGGTCGCCTGTGGCGTCCAGATCCAGGCAAACAACACCGGCTCGGAGCCCCTCCAGTTGACCGATACCGACCTGCTGCTGGACAACGAGTACCGCCAGGACTGGCAGCGCGACGCTGTCGTCGCAAGCGATACCTTCGGGGACGAACCGGGAACGGACCTGTGGTTCCCCGGCGAGCGACTGACCATCGAGGACACGTCCATCGACGCGGCGCCACGGTCGGTCAAGCTCGTTTCCGGCCCCGGGCTCGCCCAGACGCGGGAGGTGACGGCAGCGTGCTGACCGTGACGACCGTCGCCGTCGGGTTTGGCGACGCATCGGCCGGCCCGGAGGTGACCCACCGTGGCTAGCGTCTCCGTCTCGCACATGATCCTGTTCATCGCCTCGATGCTGGTCGCGGCCAGCGTGGCGGGGGTGTTCACAGACACGGTCGGGCAGTTGAGCAACGCGATAGACGACCAGGGGCTGCAAGTGAGTCAGGACGTGCGGACCGACGTCGAGATAATCAGCGATAGCGGCTCGGACGCAGTGTACGATACGACGACCGACAACATCACGATCCACGTGAAAAATACGGGGTCGCAAACGCTGGCGGCCGAAAGCAGCGCGGTAAACGTGTTCGTGAACGGCAAGTTCGAGACGGACGTGAACGTGACGTTGCTGGCGGATGGCGTCAACTGGCGCCCCGACACCGTCGTGAAGGTCGAAATCGACCGGACGGACAGTCCGCTGGCGTCGAACAGCGACCACCGCGTCAAGGTGGTCGTCAACGGTGACGAGGAGGTATTCAAGTTCCGAACATGAGCATCGCAACGAACGACCTGCTCTCGCTGGGCATGAAAGAGCGGGACCGACTGAACAAAGAACTGGGCGGGGGGATTCCCCCCGGAAGTATCGTCCTCGTGGAGGGCGACTACGGTGCGGGCAAATCCGCGATTAGCCAGCGCTTTTCCTACGGCTTCTGCGAGGAGGGCCACACGGTGACCATGCTCTCGACCGAACTAACCGTCGGGAGTTTCCTCGACCAGATGAACTCGCTGGACTACGACATGGTCGAGCACCTGCTCGACGAGAACATGCTCTTCTTGCACGCCGACATCGGGGACGGAAACGCCTTCTCCGGACAGGAAGACGAGGGCGACCGGAAGGAACTGCTCCGGCGGCTCATGGAAGCGGACGTGATGTGGGACTCGGAAGTCGTCATCATCGACACCTTCGACGCCATCCTCCGGAACGACCCCAAGTTCGAGGCCCTCGTCCGCCAGAACGAGGAACGACAGGCCGCACTCGAGATCATCTCCTTCTTCCGGGACATCATCTCCCAGGGGAAGGTCATCATGCTGACCGTCGACCCGTCGACGCTGGACGAGGAGGCTATCGGGCCCTTCAGGGCCATCGCCGACGTGTTCATCGAACTCGAGATGATCGAGGTCGGGAACGACGTCCGGCGCCAGATCAGCGTCCTCCGATTCGCCGGGATGGGCGAACAGGTCGGTGACACCATCGGGTACTCGGTTCGCTCGGGGACCGGCATCGTGATCGAATCACGCAGCGTCGCCTAACAACTGGATACGGAGAGCACACCAAATGACAGACCACGGACGACCCAAACCATCGGACGAACTCAGGCAGGTCGCATCGCGTAGGCCCCACCTCATGGACCACCTGAAGAAGTTCAAGCAGATCACCGGGGAGTTCCCCGAGTTCATCGAGGAGGCGGACGACGACTACGAGTCCTACCGCCCGAACGTGCTCTACCCGGTGGGTGGTCCGATCTTCTGTCACATCTACGGCGACATCGGCCAGGACATGAAGTACTACGCGATCGAACCGGAACTGGACGACGAAGAGAAAGTCGTCTTCGAGAAGGTCCGCGATAAACTCTTACAAAAGAGCGTCAACAAGCCCGCACCGACGAGTAACAACGAGTACGACGACCGTATCGAGGAACTCCTCCGGGAGTCGACGAAGATCAAAAGCGGTGCGAGTGACGAGGGGGGCGTCCTCTCGCGGTTCAACAAGTTCTCCAATCTCGGCAAGGTCGAAGTGACCGAACCGACCTACGAGAACATTCTCTACCGCCTGAACCGAGACATCGTCGGCCTCGGACCGCTCGAACCGGTCATGCGCGACCCTGCGAACGAGGACATTCACGTCATCGGCCCCCACGAGTGCCACGTCGACCACGCGGTCTACGGCATGCTGGAGACCACGGTCGACTTCGGCGAACCCGAGGAGTTCGACCAGTGGCTCAAGAACATGGGTGAGCGGATCGGCGACCCGGTGTCTGACTCCGACCCCATCGTCGACTCGACCCTTCCCGACGGGTCGCGTCTGAACCTCATCTACTCCGACGACGTGTCGGTCAAGGGCCCCTCACTCACCATCCGTCAGGGCGACGACACGCCGCTGTCGATCTTCCAGATCACCCACTGGGGCACCCTCAGCCCGGAACTCTCCGCGTACCTCTGGCTCTGTCTGGAGAACGAACAGACCGTCTTCATCGTCGGGGAGACGGCGTCAGGGAAGACGACGACGATGAACGCGATCATGTCGTTCATCCCGCGGGACGCCAAGATTTACACCGCAGAGGACACCGCGGAGGTCATGCCTCCACACAACACCTGGCAGAAACTCCTCACCCGGGAGGCCGACGAGGAAGGTGCGGGGGTCGACATGTTCGACCTCGTCGCGGCCGCGCTCCGTTCGCGTCCCGACTACATCATCATGGGCGAGGTTCGTGGCGAGGAAGGTCGGATGGCGTTCCAGGCGGCCCAGACGGGTCACCCGGTCATGCTGACCTTCCACGCGAGCGACATCGTCTCGATGATCCAGCGCTTTACCGGGGAACCGATCAACGTGCCCGAGACGTTCATGGACGTCGCCGACGTGGCGCTGTTCCAGAACCGGGTCAAGCAGGGCGACCAGGTGCTTCGTCGCGTCACCTCCGTCCAGGAAATCGAGGGGTACTCCAAGGAGATGGACGGGGTCGTCACCCGCCAGTCGTTCTATTGGGACCCGGTCGAGGACGAAATCGTCTTCCAGGGGATGAACAACTCGTTCGTGCTCGAAGAACAGATCGCCACCCTGCTGGGCTACGAGGACACGCGTGACATCTACGACGACCTCCAGTTCCGCGCCGACATCATTCGCCGGGCCGCCCAGGAAGGCATGCTCGGGTACCACGAGGTGAACGAGATCATCGAGGACTTCCACCGCGACGGTGTCGAAGGCCTCCCGTTCGACATCCACAGGCCCGACTGATGGCGTCGGCAGACGAATCCGCGGGCAGCGTCGAACTGACGCTCACGTCGGTCCTCTCCGGGTTGATCGACGCCTACAACCAGATGCCGATGCCGTTGAACCGGTATCTCGGTGTCATCCTCGTCCCGTCGGGTGTGTTTTTCTTGGCGACGCTCGGGGTCGGCGTACTGCTCGACCTCCCCCTGATGATCCGCGGACCGATCCCGCTGCTGGGATTCCTGATGTTCATGTCGGCCGTCTTCTATCCGAAGATACTGCTCTCCCAGCGCAAGGCCGAACTCAACAACCACTTCCATCTGGTCGTCACGCACATGACGGTGCTCTCGATGACCAACATCGACCGGATGGAGGTCTTCCGACAGCTCTCTCACCAGGAACAGTACGGCGAGATGGCCGTCGAACTCGGGCGCGTGGTCGAACTCGTCGACACCTGGAACCAGAGCCTGGACGACGCCCTCCGCCGCCGTGCCAAGCAGGTACCCAGTAGCGTCGTCTCCGACTTCTTCGACCGGCTGGGCTACACGCTGGGTGCCGGGCAGGCGCTGGACGACTACCTCATCTCCGAGCAGAGTCAGATCATCCAGAACTACAAGACCGTCTACGAGGGCACCATGGACAACCTGGAGGTCATGAAAGACCTCTACCTGTCGATGATCCTCTCGATGACGTTCGCGCTCGTGTTCGCCGTCGTGCTCCCCGTGCTCACCGGGACGAATCCGACGATGACCGTCAGTGCAGTCATCGTGCTCTACGTGTTCGTCCAGTCGGGTTTCTACCTCGCCATCCGGTCGCTGGCACCCCACGACCCGCTCTGGTACCACCCCGAAGACAAACACTCGCCCATCGAGGACAAGATCCAGAAATCCCTCGCCGTCGGGACCGGTCTCTCGTCGTTGCTCCTGGTGTTTTCGCTCCTGGGCATCCTCGGCGTTCTCCCCGTGACGCTGAACGACGTGGTCTTCTTCCTCGATCCGCTCCCCCTGCCGTTCTACGCGGCGATTCCGACGGTTCCGCTGTTGATCCCGGGGCTCGTCGTCAACGCCGAGGAAAAGCGGATCAAGGCCAGAGACACCGAGTTCCCGAGTTTCATCCGCGCACTGGGGGCCACGGAGGGAGCGAAACAGTCCACCACCTCGGCGGTGCTCGCCTCTCTCCGAGAGAAGGACTTCGGACCGCTCACTGAGAACGTCGACAATCTCTACAAACGCCTCAACATGCGTATCGAGACGAGCGAGGCCTGGCGCCACTTCACGGCGGAGTGTCGGTCGTCACTCATCCAGACGTTCTCCGAGATGTACCTGATCGGTCGGGAGATGGGTGGTGACCCGAAACAACTGGGGGAACTGATCAGTGCGAATATGCAGGAAGTCCAGCAACTCCGCCAGCGCCGAACCCAGGCGACGACGACGCTCATCGGCCTCCTGTACGGGATCACCGCGGCGTCGACGTTCGCGTTCTTCATCGGCCTCCAGGTCGTGAACATTCTCGCCAACATGAGCCTCAGTCTGGAGAGTAACACCAGCAACTTCGACGTGGGAAGTCTCATCAACACCGAAGTGTACAACATTCCACTGATCGAGTTCCTGCTGATCATCATCATCATGTTCGGTGCGATGCTCTCTGCACTGATGATTCGGACGACCGACGGGGGTCACAAGATCAACACCTACGTTCACTTCGTCGCTCTGACCTGGGTCGGTTCCATCACGGCCGCCGTCACGAAGTGGCTGGTTACCCAGTTCCTCGCCATCTGAGCGCGGGAGAACGGTCGTCCGGTACTCGACGGACCCGTCCCCAGTTCGGACCGGGTCGTGATGGCTCAGTATTTCGCCCTCACTCCTTTTTATGGGTAGTGCAAATATTGATTATGAATATTAGTAGTGAGCCACTCGATGCGCGTCTCATGCTGGAGCAGTTCGCGGAATATACACCGGACATCCTGTGGATGTTCACTGCCGATTGGGAGGAGCTGTTGTTCATAAATCAATCGTATGAAGACATTTGGGGCGGTTCTGTAGCGGATCTCGAGACCAACGCGACAGATTTTCTACGGGGCGTGCATCCGGACTATCACGATGCGATTTTGAGTGACATGGAACGGCTCTCTAACGGAATCTCTATCGAAAGTGAATATCGGGTCAATCGAGACGAGGACTTCGGTCGGTGGGTCTGGGTGAAGGGTGAACCGGTGTTCGAGGACGGGACGGTTACGCGGGTCGCAGGCTTCGTCCGGGACGTCACCGAGCGTCATCGCCAGCAGGAACAGATCAGAGAGCGCGAGCACGTGCTGCGGAACATCTACGAAGTCACTGCGTCGAGTCGGCCCTTTGCCGAACAGGTCTCGGTGTTGATGGAACTGGGTCGAGAGACCCTCGGGACGGACTACGGTACACTCTCTCGTATTCGCGGCGACGAGTACGTCTTCGAGATGGTCACGGCGCCGGACGACAGTCTCGAGGCGGGCGACACCGTCCCCCTGTCGGCCACGAACTGCGAACGAACCGCGTCCGAAGAAGGGACGGTCGTCCTCGGCAACATCGCCAGCGACGCCCCGGAGCTAACGGCCAAGGCGGGGTATGCGGAGTGGGGCATCTCGTGCTATCTCGGTGCGCCGGTTATCGTCGACGACTCGGTGTACGGGACCTTCTGTTTCTACGACGAGGAACCGCGCGAGGAGTTCTCACAGTGGGAGATCACGCTCGTCGACCTGATGAGTCAGTGGGTCAGTTACGAACTCTCGCGCCAGCGCGCGCGGGACGAACTGGTCCGACAGAACGAACAACTCGAGGACTTCGCATCCATCGTCTCCCACGACCTCCGGAACCCACTGAACGTCGCAACCGGCCGACTCGAACTCCTCCAGGACGAATACCAGAGTGAACACACGGCCCAAATCGAGACCGCACTCGAACGGATGGAGGCCCTGATAGACGATCTGTTGACGTTGGCCCAACACGGCGATGGCGTCGCTGAGACCGAATCACTCGGGCTGGAGCAGGTGGTCCAGCAGTGCTGGCGAACAGTCGAAACCGGCGAGGCGACACTCGTCGTCGACGAGGACCGCGTGATCGAGGCCGACGAGAACCGCCTGCAGCAACTGTTCGAGAACCTCGTCCGGAACGCCATCGAACACGGTGGCGAGACCGTAACGATCACCGTCGGTGGGACTGACGACGGCTTCTACGTGGCTGATAGCGGCCGGGGGATTCCCGAGGACGAACGCGCGGACATCTTCGAGCCAGGCCACACCACTGCCACGAACGGGACGGGGTTCGGGCTCTCAATCGTCGAACAGATCGTCGAGGCCCACGGCTGGAGCGTCGACGTCTGCGAGAGCGAGAGCGGTGGTGCCCGGTTCGAAATTTCCGGTGTCGCTGCTGGGTTCTGAGAACGCCCGCTGTTCAGCCGGCCGTCGCGCGTCCGTTCAACGTTCGTCGTTGCAGGGCTCTCGCCGCCCGGGTCAGTCCGTCCGCTGTTCCCCTTCGACTGCGTCGAGCACGATTCCCTCCGCGAATTCGCCACGACGGTCGGCCTTCTCGTTGCGGCGCCGTTCGACGGTGTCGGCATCGAGTCCGTGATAGTCCGCCAGCGCGTCCAACACCGCCCGGACGTCGGCGAGTTCCTCGGCCGACGGGTCTTCGTGGAACTCGTCGACTTCCTCGTCGAGCTTTTCGTGGAGTCGCTCGCGATACTCGGACCCAGTCGCCACGTGCGTCACCGGTTCCTCCCCGTTCTCGCGCACGATCCGCGGAATCTCGTCGCGGACGAGTTTGTCGAACTCCTCGGCCATGACACGACTGGGACCGTCGCCGTCCTAATTGTGGCGTTCCGGGCACTCTGGAACCAGCCACGGGTCCCGCGTGGATCCCATTATGTCGCTGCCAGCCCAATTGGCGTGCATGTGTGGCCGCTACAGTCTCTTCGCCCCGCCGGGAGTCGTCGAAGAGCGCTTCGACGCGAAACTCGATTTCGAGTACGAACCGCGATACAACGCCGCACCGAGTCAATCGCTGCCGGTGATCACCGGCGACGACCCCGAGACCATCCAGACGATGGAGTGGGGATTCGTCCCCTCCTGGGCCGACGACCGCTCGGACTTCGAGTTCATCAACGCACGCGCGGAGACGGTCGCCGAGAAGCGGACGTTCAGCGACGCCTACGAGTCTCGGCGCTGCTTGGTTCCGGCCGACGGCTTCTACGAGTGGGCCGAGACCGACGCTGGCGGGAAGCAACCGTATCGGGTCACAGTCGGCGACGACGACCTGTTCGCGATGGCGGGGCTCTGGGAGCGGTGGACGCCACCCCAGACCCAGACCGGACTTGGGGACTTCGGCGGCGGGGCAGGTCCGGACGCCGAACCCGACCCCGTCGAGACGTTCACCATCCTCACGACCGAACCGAACGAGACTATCGCGCCCCTCCATCACCGAATGGCAGTCATTCTCGACCCTAGGGCGGAGGAGCAGTGGCTCGCTGGGGATCCGGAGGAACTGGGGGACCTGCTCGGGCCATACCCGGCCGCCGAGATGGAGACCTATCCCGTCACGACGAGGGTCAACAATCCCGCCAACGACTCGCCTGCGGTGCTGGAACCGGTGGAGTCGGAGTCCTGAGTGGGGTTCTGAGCCCACCGCCCGGAGTGGCGCTGGCCCGTCACCGATTCGAATCCTTTTAGGGCGCGACCGATTTACAGGTCGGTATGGCTATCAAACCCGCCTACGTCAAGAAGACGGCGAAACTGCTGATGGAGCGGTACCCGAACGCCTTCGGACAGGACTTCGAGCACAACAAGGACGTCGTCACCGAACTCACGAACGTCGAATCGAAGGGCGTTCGGAACCGCATCGCGGGCTACATCTCCCGCAAAGAAGCCAATCCCGTCGAGGCGTAAGCGGCTCTTTCATCTCTCTCTGACGCGCTCTCTACAGGGGTTAGCGGCAGCGCCCTGGCGTCCGAACACCCATGATCGTTCCTGAGCGTGGTAGACGTATCCAAACAGTTTTGAGGGGTGGTCACTCTATCCCGGAACAATGACTGTCAGCGTAGGCATCCTCGGCGCGACCGGCGCCGTCGGCCAGCGACTCATTCAGCTTCTGGACCCGAATCCGGACTTCGAAATCGACGCGCTCACTGCGAGCGAATCCAGCGTGGGCGAGACCTACCGCGAGGCGAGCAAGTGGCGCATCGACGCACCCATCCCTGACGACGTGGCCGAGACCGAGGTCGTTGCCACCGAACCGGACGCCGTCTCTGACGACGTGGACCTCATCTTCTCGTCGCTCCCCTCCAGCGTCGGCGAAGCCGTGGAACCGGCGTTCTGTGAGGCCGGGTACGTCGTCTCCTCGAACTCCTCGAACGCGCGTGCGGACGACGACGTCCCGCTCGTGATTCCGGAGGTCAACGCCGACCACATGGACCTCATCGAGGTCCAGCGCGACGAGCGTGGCTGGGACGGCGCGCTCATCAAGAACCCCAACTGCTCGACCATCACGATGGTCCCGCCGCTGGCCGCACTCGACGAGGCCGCCGGCCTCGAACGCATCGAGGTCGCCACGCTCCAGGCCGTCTCCGGCGCGGGGTACTCGGGCGTCTCCTCCATGGAGATTATCGACAACGCCATCCCCCACATCGGCAAGGAAGAGAAGAAGATGGAGACCGAGTCGCGGAAACTGCTCGGCGAGTTCGACGGCGCGGAGGTTCACTGGCACGACGCTGACGTGTCGGCCTCCTGCAACCGGATCCCGACCATCGACGGGCACCTGGAGAACGTCTGGGCCGACACGGAAGACGAACTGAGCCCGTCGGCCGCCGAGGACGCGCTCGAAGCCTACCCCTCGCTCGACCTGCCGAGTTCGCCCGACCAGCTCATCGAAGTGTTCGACGAACCGGACCGACCCCAGCCACGCATGGACCGGAACCTCGGCAACGGCATGACCGTCTCCGTCGGCGGCATCCAGGAGACGACCCACGGCCTCCAGTTCAACTGCCTCGCCCACAACACGCTCCGCGGCGCCGCGGGTGCGAGCGTCCTCAACGGCGAATTGCTGCTCGATTCGGGCTACCTGTAGTTCCCGACACACTGCGGACGACCGGGTTCGACGCCGTTTCTTTCCGAACTCCCGTGCTGGACAGCCAGCGGCACGCTCGGACTCGTTTCACCGAGGTTTTCCCCACAGACCGTATAGTGGCGGTATGGACGAGGGGACCTATCGCGTGTTTCCGGGTCGTGACGAGGAGACGTGGCGGTTTCTCGACCGCACGATGTTCGAGACGGTGTCGGTGCCGGTCGATGGCCACGACGTCCCCGTCGCGGACCTCCGGCCCGGATACCTGGTGGATGCCACGCTGGACTGGGCGTCAGAAGACCCGACGGTTCGCTCGCTGTCAGTGGTCCGGCCGACGCTCTACACCTTCGTGGACGATGCGGACCCGGTGTTCGAAGTCGCCCAAAGTCTCTGGGAGGAGACGCGTGCCGCCGGCGACGGCATGAACGCGACCCAGACGTACAACACCGACAATCAGGTCAACGGCGTCTGCTACGTCTTCGCGGACGCGGGCCAGCCGTCGGTGTTCGACGAGTTCCGCGACGGCGCGCGCCCGCTCGAACCGCTCGTGGACCGCGTGAACGACCAGGCCGAGACGGAGCCAGCACCCCGAGAACTGTTCGCACTCCGGCCCGTCGACGGTGCCTACACCGTCGTGACCATCACGCTCACGAAAGACGGGCGGTTCGCCGAGACGCTGCGTGAGACCTACGAACGCGAGCGTCCCGACGAACCGCTGGTGTGATCAGCAGGGTGAATACCTGCTATTATTCGTGGCCCAGTGTCAGGGAAGCGACCCCTTATCCGTGTGTAACTCCCTAGCATTCGTATGAGTGTATCCGCTCTCGGTACAGGGTCGCTGGTCGCCGGGCTGGCGCCGCTACAGGGGCTTCCGGGCGTGTCGGCGCTCGGGCTGATCGGTCTGGTCCTGCTCCTGATCGCCGCTGTGGCCGTGTACTCGGCGGTCGAAATCGTCGAGGCCTACGAGAAAGAGGCGCTGACCGTCTTCGGCGAGTACCGCGAACTGCTGGAACCGGGGATTCACGTCATCCCGCCGTTCGTGAGCAGAACCTATCCCTTCGACATGCGGACCCAGACCATCGACGTCCCGCAGCAGGAAGCGATCACCCGGGACAACTCGCCGGTGACCGCCGACGCGGTCATCTACGTCCGCGTAATGGACGCCAAGAAGGCGTTTCTGGAGGTCGAGGAGTACAAACGCGCCGTCTCGAACCTCGCACAGACCACGCTCCGCGCGGTGCTGGGCGACATGGAACTCGACGATACGCTCTCGCGCCGCGAGATGATCAACGAGCGGATCCGCGAGGAACTCGACGAACCCACCGACGAGTGGGGCATTCGCGTCGAGAGCGTCGAGGTCCGCGAGGTCAACCCCGCCGCGGGCGTCAAACAGGCCATGGAACAGCAGACCTCCGCCGAGCGACGCCGCCGCGCGATGATCCTCGAAGCGCAGGGCGAACGCCGGTCTGCGATCGAGCAGGCCCAGGGGGCCAAACAGTCCGACATCGTCCGCGCCCAGGGGAAAAAGCAGAGCCAGATCCTCGAAGCGCAGGGGGACGCCATCTCGACGGTCCTGCGTGCGAAATCCGCTGAATCGATGGGCGAGCGTGCGATCATCGACAAAGGCATGGAGACGCTCGGAAGCATCGGCCAGGGCGAGTCCTCGACGTTCATCCTGCCTCAGGAGCTATCCTCGCTGGTCGGCCGCTACGGCAAGCACCTCTCGGGCAGCGACGTCTCCGAGATGGGCACGGTCAACGGCGAGGGCTCGCTGGACAGTCTCGACTTCGACAGCGACACGCGTGAGATGCTCGGCCTCGACGACATCGAGCGGATCCTCGGCGAAATCGACGAGGAGGCACAGGTCGACATCGACGCGATGGAGGCGGAAGCGAAGGCGGTCAAAGAAGGCGGAGAGATCGGTGCCGACGAGACCGACCTCATCGAGGAATCGGAGTAATCGGCTTCGGCAGGCGAGCAGCACCGGTACCGCGACGGCTCAGGCTGTCGACTCAAGGTTTATTCCTCGACCGCCCGACGAATTCAGTATGCTCTCCAGAGATACGAGGGTCCACCTGTCAGTCGTTGGGCTCGCAGTCGCTGGCCTCGCAGTCGGGTCCCAACTAACGCCCGACCCGTTGGGCCCACTCGCGATAATCGGCGTTCTGCTGTACAACGGACTGGTTCTGGCGGGCGCACACCTCTATCTGGCGTGGCGAGGCGAGGACGGCCTCGTCCCGGTCGCGTCGCGCTGGCGGTTCATCGGTGCCGTCGCCATCGTTCTCGTCCTCGGCGGCATTTCGCTACTCACGGATCCAGTGTCGGTCGGCCCCGTTTCCTCGGACGGGTTGCTCGCGGGGTTCGCAGTCCTGGTCGCAGTAAGCTATCTGCTTCTCGAAGCGAGCGCGGGCTACAGAGCGTCGACAGACAGCGCTGGCTCCTGAGGGAACACTCGGTCAGACGACCTGATTCGGTAGGTCTGCCCATTCGCCGGTCTCCTCGGCAGTTGCGACTGCCTCGGCGACGACGTCGGCCAACCGCTCGAAGTACTCCGGCGTGTGTCCGGCGTTGTGAGGCGTAATGAGCACGTTCTCGAAGGTCCAGAGTTCGTGGTCTTCGGGCAGCGGTTCGGGGTCGGTGACGTCGAGTGCCGCACCGCGGATCGAGTTCCGGCGGAGGGCGGAGACGAGGGCGTCGGTATCGACGACGCCACCACGAGCGACGTTGACAAGGACCGCGTCGGCGGGCATCGTCAACAACACGTCGCCGTCGACGAGGTGTTCGGTCTCGTCTGTCAACGGGCACGCGAGGACCACGTAGGCCGCGTCGGCGACTGCTTCGCCGACGTCGTCGTAGCCGTACACCTCGTCCGTGGGACCGCCTTTCTCGGGCGTGTATCGGACGCCGACGGTGTCGACGTCGAATCCCTGGAGGCGCTGGAGGATGGCCTCGCCGATGGGTCCCATCCCGACGACGGCGACGGTACTCCCGGCGAGTTCGTGGGCCTGGTGGGACCGCCACTCGCGCCGCTCCTGTCGACGGCGAGATTCGAAGAAGTCGCGGGCGAACGAGAGGATCGCACCCACTGCGTACTCACCGACGTTCGGGCCGTGGACGCCCGAAGCGTTCGTGACGGCGACGCCGCGCTCGCGGAAAGCGTCGAGGGGGAGGTGGTCGACGCCGGCGTAGGAACAGGCGAACAGTTCGAGGTTCTCGGCGCGATCCAACCCTGATTCGTCGAGTTCGAACCCCGCGAGCACGCGAGCGTGGGGGAGGAGGGCCCGTTCCTGCTCGGGCGTCGCCGCGTACGCGACCGTTCGGTTCGACAGTCGCTCGCGGAGTGCGTCGACGTAGTCAGTCGGGGGGATGCCGTGGATGTTCTGTCGCAACACCACTACCTCGGGATACTCCTCCCGGTCCGCCGGACTGTCCGGATCCGTGGCTGTCATGCGCAGCAGGTTCTCCGCCGTCGGTGAAAAATCCGCGGTCAGTGTCTCGGCTCAGCCATCGTTAGAGGCCCGGGATCAGTGCGAGGAGGTCATAGCGGAGGACGTATCGCGCCAGGCCGGCGCCGTAGGCGAGTATCCAGAAGAACGTGTAGCCGAAGACGCCGATGCGGACGCGGGTGCGCCAGTGATCCATCCGGTCGGATCCGATTTCGTCGAGCAACACGTCCTGGTCGTAGTCGTTGTAGAGGTCGTGACGCCGTTTCGCGGTGAAGATCCGGACGATGCCGGTCAACCCGAACGCCAGCATCGCGTAGGCCTGTAACCCGAGAAAGGCATGCACCATCGCGAAGGGATTTATCTGGTCGAGCAATCTGGGAGCCATCCACGTCAGCAACGGCACTGTAGTCAACACGAGGCCGGTCACCACGAACTTCAGGTGATGCATCAGGACGCCCCAGGTCACGGGTTCGGTCTCGATGATGTACCACGCGCCGTAGAAGAAACAGGGGAAACTCGCCGACACGGCCAGCAACACGACCGTCGCGACGACCCTGTCTGTGACCATACCGACCCTATCGGCCGTTCGCGCTAAAACGTGCCGAAACCCGCACCGGAAGGGTCAACCGAGCCTCGGTAGAAATAAATGAATGGTTGTTCAGATACGCAGGTATGGGAACAGAATCGACGCGACTGCGGCGGCTCCTCGCCGATCGGCTGGACGAGTGTTGCGATGCGGACGTCGAGGCCCGGATCGACGAACTCCAGGCCCTGGGAGACGCGGTTCCGGCCGACCCGGAGCGCGACCTCGCGGCGCTCTCGACGCTGAGTGACGAGACGCGCCACGCTATCGTCCGGTATCTCGCGGCGGCAGACGGCGACCTCTGTGTCTGCGAACTCTCACCGTTGCTGGCCGTGAGCGACAGCGCGATCAGTCACGCGCTCTCGGACCTCCACGACGCGGACCTCGTGACCCGTCGGAAGGAGGGGACCTGGCGGCACTACGACACCACCGACCGGGCCGAACAGTTGCTCGAGGCCCTGGACGAAACGGAGGTGGACCGATGAGCGACGACGCGAGCGCCGAAGACGGGAGTGCCGTGGACGCGAGTGCCGAGGACGAAACTGCCGAAGACGCGAGTGCCGAGGACGCTGACGAACCGGTTCGCATCGCACTCGTCTGCGTCCAGAACGCCGGACGGAGTCAGATGGCGACGGCGTTCGCCGAACGCGAGCGCGACCGTCGCGGATTGGCTGACCGGGTCGAAATTCGCTCCGGTGGCACCGACCCCGCCGAAGAGGTCCACCCGGTCGTCGTGGACGCGATGGCGGAGGTCGACGTCGACGTCGCCGACCGGGAACCAACTGCAATCACGACCGAGGAACTGGAGACGTGTGACTACGTGGCGACGATGGGGTGCTCGACGCTCACGCTGGACACGTCATCGGGGGTCGAGGTTCGGGACTGGGCACTGACCGACCCGCACGGACAGGACATGGAGACGGTGCGGGAGGTTCGGGCTACCGTCGAAGCGAACGTCCAGTCGCTGTTCGACGAGTTCTCCGACCCTCCCGCAGACACGGCGACAGCGACGACGGACGGGTCGGACTCGGTCGACGAATGAGCCTGGTGGACCTGGTCGCCGTCGAGTTGGTACTGGCGGCCTTCGCCGGTGGCGCGTTCGGCGCAGCGATCGGGGCGCTCCCCTCGTTCTCACTTGCGGGTCTCGTCGTCGTCGTCGGGGAACTCTACGCGATTGCGGTCCGCTCCGTGGGCGGCGCCGTACCGGTGGACGTGACGGGCGGTGTCGCCTTCGGTGTCGTCCTCGGGCCCCACGTCGCGTTCGGTGGCGGTGCGGCGGCCGTGGCCTACGCCTCGCGGCGGGGATACTTCGATTCGACCGGCGAGCGCCACGACCCGAAAGACGTGACTCGGGGACTGGGGAGTCGACCCGACGTCCTCGCAGTCGGCGGCGTCTTCGGGGTCGTCGGGTACCTGATCGCGACCGTCTCGGGGTCGCTTGCGATACCCGTCGATCCGGTCGCACTCGGCGTCGTCGGATCGGCGCTGGCCCATCGCGCCGCTCTGGGATACAGCGTAGTGGGGGCTTGCGCCGGGCGGCGCCTCGACATGTCGTCGGGTCGCGGACCGGCGTCGGACGAGTCGCTCCGTGCCGACGGCGGGGACTCGGCCACCGGTGGCGCCCGGGCAGCGGTCGATCCGTGGCTCCCCTACCAGTATCGCTGGGCGCACGTCGTGACCCTCGGGTTCGTCGTCGGTGTGCTGGCAGCGTACACGGCGTATCTGACCGGGAGCGCGTTTCTCGCCTTTGGGATCACCGTCGCTGCACTCGTGCTCCTCTGTGCAGACGTTTCGGAGATTCCGGTGACCCATCACATGGCGCTGCCGGCCAGTACCGTGGTGATTGCACTCGCGGGAGTTTCTGGCGGTGGCCCCGCACCTGGTGTGGTCTCGTCGTCGGTGTCGCTCGGTGTCGCACTGGCGGTCGGCGGTGCCTTCGGCGTGCTCGGGGGCGTTCTCGGAGAACTCGCACAACGTGTCTTCTACGCGCACGCGGAGACACATCTCGACCCGCCGGCCGCGAGCATCGTCGTGACCTCGGGGTTGATCGGCGTCCTCGCGTTCGCGGGCGTCCTGCCGGCCGGAGCCTGGGTTCCGCTCCCCTGACCGACCGCACTGTGTCGAAACCGACGGGACGGGCCGATCGTCGCGGTGTCGAAACCGACGGGACGGGCCGTCCGTCGCGGTGTCGGGGCGCTTTTACCACTCGGGACCGGAGATCCGATAATGAGCGACGCGGCGGACGACGGCGAGGTCGACGGGGGCGAGCGGTCGGACCGAGTCGACGCGCCCGCCGACGCGGACGAGGCCGACGCTGAGACGACCGACGGGGCGGTGGCTGACGGCGAAGCGACTGACGAGGAGTCGATCGAGGCGCTTCGCGAGCAGGTCGAAACCGAGTACGACTTCGAGAACTTCGGCCCGTCGGACATGGCGTCCATGTCCGCCGAGGAGTGGGAAGCGGTGTTCGATGCGGAGTCGTGGATCACCGGCCAGGAACTACTGGACCGCGTCGAGGTCGACCTCAAGCGGCGCGTGGCCGAGCGCGAGGTGTTCGCACGCATCGAGCGCCAGGACGACAGCGTGCTGGCCTACTCCGACGAGGGGTACGCGACGGTGTACGCCGATGGCTCCGTCGAGGGCCACGGCACCGTCCTCCGCGACGTCAAACCGACGGTCGCGCTGGCTTCGATGGAGTCCTACGAGGTGCCGGCGGCACCGCCGGACGACCAGTTGCCAGAGCCACAGGAGGTGCCGGAAGGGAGCGGCGAACTCGGTAACACGATGTTACAGGTCGTCGCCGGGATCCAGGTGCTGGCGGGATTGCTGTTGCTGGGTGGCTGGCTCGCGATCAGTCTCGGGGTCGTTCAGCCACCGGGTGGGGGGTCCATCAGGTCGCTGAACGTCATCGCGATGCTCGTCGCCGGTGTCCTCTTTCTCGCCATCGGCCTCTTGCTGTTCGCGGTGGTGGCGAACGCGCGCCTCTCGGACAAGTTCCGTGCCGAGGAGTACCGGAACCGTCTCCGGGCGGTCGAACTCGAACCGGGCGAGCGACCCGAGTTCCTCCCCGACGAGGCAGACGTTCCGGAGACGGCACAGTCGATGCCCGGTGCGGAAAGCGAGGGGCTTCCCGGTGGGGACGGGGACCGGGACGAGGACTCGGGGAACTCGTGAGCGGCCGCGTGGACTGGGCTCACGGAGACCGGTCTGCTGCGGCGGTCTGAGTCGAACTGGTTCGGTTGGCCTGGTGCGTCGATGAGCGATCGCTGTGTGGGTCTAATCGCGCGCCTGCGCGTGTATTCGGTGGGTTTATACAAATTCGGTACCGAGCACCGACGTGTATGAATAGACGGGACTTTCTGCGGACCGCCGGCGGCGCGGCAGGTGGTGCGTCCGCTGCGGCCGTTGGGGCCGGTACGGCCGCCGCCTCCGGAGGCGGAGAAGGCGGAGGCGGTGGCGGCGGCAGCGAACGGCCGGTGTGGCCGTCATACGTCGACGACGCGCAAGACGGGAGTTACGAAGACCTGCGCGGCCAGTCGGAAGTGACGGTCGAGGTCGGGCCGGACGGGAGCCTGGCCTACACGCCGACGTTCATCTGGATCGACCCTGGTACGACCGTCGTCTTCGAGTTCGTCTCCAGCGGACACAACGTCAAGACCAACAGCCAGCCAGACGGTGGCGGCCTGGCCGGGACCGAAGGCGGCGAGTTCGCGACCATCGGCCAAGGAGAGAGCTACTCGGCGACGCTGGACACCAAGGGCATGTACACCTACTACTGTGGCCCACACGAGGGCCAGGGAATGAAAGGTGCCATCGCCGTCGGCGGCGACGTCGAGACCGAATCGGTCGGTGGCGGCGGGCAGACGCCGCTCAATCCGGAACACATGGGCGTGCCGTTCCACCCCCATTACGTGGGCGTGTCGACCATCGTGATGATGGTCGTCTCGATCATGTTCACGTTCTTCCTGCTCAAGTACGGTGAATCGCCGAACGCGCAAGGAGGGAACAACTGATGTCCTCGTCCGGAAGCACTTACGGTGACATCCACCGGTACGAACCGGCACGCGAGAGCACGGCCGCGGCGGTCGGCATCGTCCTGTTGACCATCGTCGAAGTCGTCTTCGTCGGGCTATTTACCTTCGGCCTGGTCAACGGCTGGGGGTACAGCCCGCTGGGCAACATGTATCTCGGCGGTATCCTCGCCATCATCTTCGTCGACCTGGCGTTTATTCTGCTGCTCTACCGGAAGGAGTTCCTGCCGGACGTGATGATCGTCAAGAAACGACGCCGCAAGTGGGAAGACCTCTACGTCGAAGAGGAGGACGTCGACGGGACGTCGTTCTCGGACGGGGATCCCATCGAGAGCGTGAAACGTGCGGTCTACCCCTACTACAAACGATAAACAATGCCACTGGACGAAGACAAGTATCCCGGTGAAACGGGTCGGCGCCGGTTCGTGAAAGGCGTCGTCGGCAGTGCGGCACTGGCCAGCGTCGGGACGGGCGGTGCCGCCGCGGTGAACACCGTCACCTCGGCCGCCGGCGGCGGTGGCGGTCCGACACAGTACATCGCCATCGAGAACACCGACGGCCCCGCGCCACGCGGGATGCCGATCATCCCGGTGGAAGTCAACGGGAGCGGCGAACTGCAAGGGATCTTCCCGGAGGCGTCGACCGAGACAGTCGCCGGCATCGAACGAACCATCGCGGAGATGGACATGGGCGGCGTGACCTACTCGTCGCAGTGGTTCCAGTACTGCGGACTCGAGGGGTACCACGGCGTCAAGCCGGGCGCGGACGCGGACAACTTCATGCGCGCCTCTGGGAGTCCGCCTGGCGCCTACGAGTGGCAGCAGGACGTCGAAGGCGACACGATCCTGACGGTTGATATGTTCGACGACTACGAGACGTGGGGGAACGGCATCGGCAACGACGGAATCGGGAAACCGGCGAGCGCCACCTGGCGCTCGCAGGCCGAGGGGTCGAAGACGCTCCCGGTGCAGGTGCTTCGCTCTCCCGAAGTCTCGAAGATGGCGAACGGAGAAGGGAAGTACAGTAGTCTCCCCGATTCGGTTCAGAGCTTCATCGGCGCTGCGACCGACCAGGACTTCATGGCCTGGGTCAACAAGTGCACGCACTTTTGCTGCGTGCCGGGGTACAAACAACTGGAGGGGAGCGCGAATTTCGGTGGTGCCGACGAGGTGTACTGTCAGTGCCACCAGTCGATCTACGACCCGTTCAGCCCGACACAGGTGCAGTTCGTCGCACGGCCGCGCCCGGAGGACTAACACATGAGTCTCGAACGCAAGGAAGAACACGACCACGAGGGCTGGATGGAGAGCCGTGATCTCACGGCGATCGAAGAGATCTATCTGACGGTGTTGCTGTGGCTTGACAGGCGACTCCGCATCGTCGACTATCTGG
>ENA-ORCR01000475-ORCR01000475.1-marine-metagenome-genome-assembly--contig:-NODE-475-length-22042-cov-12.458366_pt1 | contig 22042 bp, 18 predicted proteins | sample MGYA00237782_ERZ508514 | MGnify/ENA primary metagenome ERZ508514 (study PRJEB26185, sample SAMN06268960) | marine metagenome | isolation source: Eden Landing Ponds, San Francisco, CA, USA | place...
ACCCGCGTGGCGGGCTACAATACGTGGAGATCGGAGTTCGACCGGCACGTCCAAGAGGGCGAACAGGCGATCTGGATCTGGGCACCGATCATCACCAAGCAATGTCCGGAGTGCGAGAATTCGCCGAGTTACCACGAGCAAAGCGACTGTGACTATGACGAGACGCCACCCGAGGAGTGGTCCAAAGGACTGGTTGGATTCAAACCAACAGCAGTCTTCGATGTGTCTCAAACCGAGGGCGAACCGCTCCCCGAGTTGGAAACCGAGGCCACTGGTAACGCCGACGACCTGGTGCCAGCGCTCCTTGATGCGGCAGCTACGCTCGATGTCGACGTCCGCGTCGTCGACGCTGCTGAGTGGGAGCATGGCGACGCGAAAGGCGTCTGCAAACACCGGAATCTCCACGAGTTCCAACCCGTCGTCGAAGCGAAAGCCCGCTCGAATCAGGCCGATCTCGCCGTGACGCTGATTCACGAGTACGCCCACGCACTGCTCCATTTCGATGTCGACGACGAACCCGAGCGTGCAAAACGCGAGATCGAAGCCGAAGCTGTTGCGTACATCGTCGGGCGGTATTTCGACCTGGATACGAGCGGGTCAGCGTTCTATCTTGCCGCGTGGCAGGACGACGATGCGGAGAGCATTCAGGAGCGTCTCGGGCGGATTAGTTCGACCGCTCAGGAGATCATCGACACAGTTGTAGAGGGCTGAACACCCCCTCCCCGGCTGTTAACCAACGCTGGAGGGTACTCTGTCGACATTGTTGGTTAATTCGTTCCGCGTCCCGATCCCGTGTGTTTCGATCGGTCCCGAGACATACCCATCGACAGTCGATGTTATCGTTCAGAATCGATTCGGCGCTGCTGGTCACGAAGGAACTCAACGACGGCATCGATATCCTGTTCGGGAACCGTTTGCTGTTCGAAGACTCCTTTGAATGCATCTGCGAAATCCTCCGACGTGAGGCGGTTGAGGACAGTCTCGATGCGACCAGCGAGCTTCTCGGACTCTCCGCGATGCAGATGAGTCGCGATCCGGTCGAAATCTGCGCCAGCAGCCAGCACCACCAGATCCCGAGAGTCTGCCTTGCGGCCACTGTGGAGTTTCACCGCGAACAGCAACTCCCGTTCCGGAATCCTGGCTGTTACCGGGCGTCCGGTTCGCAGTTCCTCGGTGACAGAGTGCTGGGCCAGATAGCGATACGACCATTCAGCTTCCGTCTGGCGACAGCCCAGCGCGTCCACCATCGCGTCGAACTGAACCGGATTCCCGATATCTTTCGTAAACCGGATAGTCCGGCCCTCGTAGAGTTCGTTTCGCTCGACATCGGCCGTTTTCTCGTAGCCGCGGTCGGTGAGAAGGTCCGTGTAGTCGTCGACCGCTTGGGCCGGAATGACGACGTCGACGTCCGTGGTAAAGCGTTGATTGAACGCCGCGATCGCCCACCCACCGACGAGCACGTACGGCAGGTCAGCGTCGATGACTGCCTCCAGCGTATCCAGTAGTTCGTCTTCGCGTTCACCGAGGCTCATGCATTGAGACGCGGATCCTCGTGGGACGCGTCGATATCGCGGTCATATTCATCGGCGATCATCTCCAACGCCGGCTCGTAGTTCACCCGGTACTCCAACATGTGCTCGATTGCCTCGTCCAACGGAATAACCGGATTGCCGTCAACCCACTCGCGAGTGACCTCCCCACTCGTCGGGAACAACACGTACGAGACGGTCGCGTCGTAGTCGGTCGCATCCGGCCGTTCTTCGATCCGGCTCGGAATCCCGAACTCATCAAAGAATGCCGTCCACTGCTCGACGTCTTGGTCGGCGACCTGGATGAAGATCGGATAGTCGTCGTGGCCGCGGGCGATCTGATAGCCGCCGTGGGTCCAGACGTAGACGCCGTCGATTTTCGTGTACGCAAAGGGCATCCCGGCGAAGTGCGGAATGACGTAGCCGTCGTCGATCGAAGGGGGAACAGCGCGAGAGATGGCCGCGACGAGATCGTAGTAGCGATCCCTGACAGCGTAATTCTCGATGTAGACGCCGTCCTCACGCCGGATGAAGCCTGCATCCTCCAACCGCTCGATCCAGTCGTAGACCCACGAGTAGGAGCCGTCGATCTTCTGGGCGATTCGCCGGATCGAGTCACCCGGCCGGGCCGCGACCATGATCTTCGCCGCGGTCTCGTCGACGTACTCCATCATCGCTAGTTATCGGTATCGCATCTAACTGTATTAGTCTTGTCCCCCGTATTCCCGATAGAGTTATCTCTATACAGATATACTATTCTTGGTTCCGGTAGTCCGATCCGGCGCAGCATTCGAGCAGAGAGGGGTTAACCAACAGAGGATACGATTGATCGGTATTTGTTGGTTAAGTTTTTCAGCGCCCGCCGAGGGGCGGAGGCGCAGTCCCGTCTCCACGAACTATGACCGACCGATATCTAACGACCGTTCTCGACGAGGCAGAGCGAGTCGCAGAGCACCACGATCGGGTCGCCCAATCTTCGGATCATCCGGAACACGAGTATCTTCGGTACGCCGTCCTTCGGCTGCTCGAAGGCAAGGCTGACGAGACATCGGTGGAAGTACCGCAGATTGACGGCGTGACTGTCGGCTACGGAGAGGACGACGCGATGTGCAACAGCTGGGACGACGACGTCGAGTGGTGGGAGACGGTTCCGCCGCAGGAGGCATGTACTCGCTTCCGGGTATTCTACCCCGACGAATACGACGCTGTTCCGCGAGTCATCGTCGACGTGATGGCAGCACTCGGGGCGTGGCGTGTCTGGACTGGGAGCGCTGCCGCCTGTGGCTCCTACGACCATCGCGAGCGGCGGGAAGTCCACTATCTGTGGCCGGAGGGACATCCAGTCGAGGCCCTGCTTGCGAATCGGCTCCAGGATCCCGAAGCTGCGGTTGCCCCAGACGGCGGCCGCTCCGGCGACGTGCGCGATCGGATGGTCGTCACGGAGCACTCGCCCCAGCACGACGACCTCGAGCCGCGAACCAGCCGTGCCGTCGACGAATCGATGGCCGTCTCGCTGCTCGAAAAGGGTGGCCGCTATGAGGTCCGATCGGCGTCCGGAAACTGGTATGAAGTCGACGTGATCAGCGAGTCGTGTACGTGTCCAGACTGGCGGAAGCGTACGCCCGAGGGCGGCTGTAAACACCTCCGGAGAGTCGATCAGGAGATCAAGCAGGGGCGGGTCCCACGACCTGATGGGCGTCTCCCCTCGAACTCGTAGGATCGCCCAGCGTTCGAGATCTCCCGAGGCTACTGTAACATCAGACGAAACTCCTTGATGGAGAGTTTCGAGTAGTGAGACGGCTGCTGGAGAACCGGTGAGAACAGTTGGCAGCAACTTAACCAACAAAACTATGCAGTTTGCGCCTGTGTTGGTTAACACAGATCGGCCCATGTCCTACGAGCCACCGACGCCCCCAGCGGACCTCCCCACCGACGTCATCGACACACTCAACGGCTATTCACCCGAGCTGCTCCGAGACGTTGCCCACTATGCCGAGGACCTCGCCGAGCATCGCGAGCGCGAGGCCCGCCTTGCCGAAGCGGAGGAGGAAGACGAGATCGACGAGCGACCCGATGACCTCCCCGATGATGTCCCGACGAAGGCGACGATCACGATCAAGGAGATCAACGACAACCGCTACTACTACTGGCAGTGGCGAGAAGGAGATCGCGTCAAATCAAAGTACAAATCCCCAGTGAATCCGGACGAGTAGACGAACTAGTACCTCAGTCGGATGGCCAGCTGTTCGGGGAGACACCCCGTCTGCGAAGTGAAAGACGCAGGGTACGGGAGAAGTCCCGAGTTGATGAGTGAGGATCCAGTCACTGTCGACGAACTCGCCGAGAAAGCCGACGAGTATCTGCACGAAGCCTCACTCACACCGGAAGAATACGAAGCCCTGAAACAGAGTGTTGCGGAGCTCACGCCGATCTTCTCAGCTAAGAATTCGTACTTTGTCCTCGGCAGCTACGGGAAACATGAAATCCGTCGTCTCCAGCTCGTAAAAGATCGTCTCAACCGACAGCCCGGTGCGTACGCGTTTCTGATGGTCGACATTCGAAGCGAGTGGACGAATACCTACCTCAAGTTCCGGCTGCTCGCCGATCACACAGACGTCATCGTGGGCGTCACCGAACACGCTCAGGGCTGCTTCCTCGTCGAGCAGGGCTACTTCACAGCCCTAGAGGAGTACTTCGCGAAGACGCACGTGTTCAAACGCGAGTACAACACGATAGATGCGGACGCGATCGAACGTAGCCGTCGAGAGTCCCTACAGTGGAATGCAGACCGCGATCTTCGAGATGCTCAACGATGCTAGGCGTCTCTGCCGGTGGACGACTGAGAACGACCTCGTCGAGTGTACCGAGGCTCTCGTGAGTGATCAGGAATACCCGTAGACAGAGACTAATCGGTAACTCACACCCCCGACGTTTCTGTCGTTTCTCCACGAAATCCGGTTCACCGATGGCCCAGACAACGAATGAACTCGAACAGGAAGACATCCCCCGTTTTCGAGTAGTAAGTGCGGGGTGAATCCGTGCAAGATTGGAACTTCGAACCACGAATCCTTTCGGGATGAGTAGTCCACTGGAGAGTGATTACAAATGCTCGTAAATGAAGTTTTGTTTAGATGTTGTCAGACACTCCACTATTGCCAGTAAAATCGGAGGACAAGACGCTATTAGATGAAATTGGCAACGGTAGTCCTGGTAGTAACTAGTCGGATTGATTGGGGCAGGGAGTTACTGGCAACACCGGAGAGGGTACTGGATAAACTGGCACTGACGGTTGCGCGGTTACTGGCAAAAGTGGAGAGGGTATTGGCAGTACTGGTGTTGGCGGTTGAGAAGTTACTCCAGAACCCGATGCCGCTTGGCAGTTTCACGAATATCGTCGAGCTCTCCGAGTTCACTTTCGAGTGCGTCGAGGGCCGACGACAGGGAGACATCAAGCTCGTATTCGTTGTAGTTTCCGCGTCCACTCGACGAGTCGACCAACCGTAAAATCCCGTGGAGGCTCAAATCCGACAAGTGGTCGTGTACCCGCCTGCGTTTCAGTGGTTCACTACCGTGATTTCGAAGAACTGCTTGATATCGCTCATAGATCAGTTTCGTTCGTTCAGGCGTTTCACCTTCTGCCGCTAGCTGGCAGACAGTCAGGAGCACATACTGCCCCTGCCGGGTCAACGAATGCATCCCTTCGACAACCTGTTGTCGCTGGATCTGATGCTTGGCCTCCCGAACGTGGTCTTCGGTGATTTCCGCCTCTCCACCCGCCATCGCGTCGTTCTCGGCGATATCAGCTGCTTTCCGGAGTAACCGTAACGCCTGCCGAGCAGATCCCGAGTCCTGTGCAGAGAATGCGGCGCACAGTGGGATTACATCTGATTCGAGGACATCGTCGTAGAGCGCGATATCGGCTCGCTGCTTGAGAATATTCTGCAGTTCAGTCGCGTCGTACGGAGGGAACAAGATTTCCTCTTCGCAAAGAGTGTCCTTGACTTTCGGAGAGAGGTTTTCTCGGAACTTGAAGTCGTTCGAGATGCCGACCACACCGATTTTCACATCGAGATCCAATTGCGAGCGTGCTCGTGGAAGCTCGTACAGAATATCGTCATCCGAGCCGATGTTATCGATCTCGTCCAGAATCACGAGAATAGTCCCACCGATCGACTCAAGGTCGTTGTAGAGTTCGTTGAAGATGCGTTTTTGTTGATACCCGGTTTCGCTCATCGGTTCGCGCGAAGACGAGACTGTGGTGAGAGGGTGAGAAGGAGAGCGAATCTCGTTCACGAGATTGACCGCTACCTGATAGGATGTGGTGCAGCCAGTACAGTTGAGTTCAATAACGTTGAGATCGACGTCGTCGTACTCTCCGGCGGATTCTTGCAGCTCCTCAAGAAGATCGTGCGTAGCAGCTGTCTTCCCGACGCCGGTAACGCCATACAGAAAGACGTTGTTCGGTTGCCAGCCCTGAATGACAGGACGGAGAGCGGCCGCATATTCGTCGAGTTCTTCGTCCCGCTCCTCGAGTGTCTCTGGCTGGTAATCATCCCGGAGGACGTCTTTATCCTGGATGATGAACGATTCTCGATTGAATCGGCCCATAGGCGGACTCAAGACGAAGAGCCATCATAAAACCAGGGGTTCCAGTATCACCACTAACCCACCACCCGAACCAGTTATGCCAGTACCGCCCTCGCTTATAAAACACACACACTCCACTATTGCCAGTAAAACTTTGCAACAACTGGAGGGGGTCGTTGACCCCTCTCTAATTAGCGGTACTTTTAATACGTTGTATGTTAAACCAAACCCGTACTAGCGAAAACTCGACTAGCTATAGTAGGTTTAGATAACAGTAACTAGACTAGAGACGTGACATCTTCTGCCCTCCTGTCCATTCTCCCCTCGTTACTGGCAATGGTGGAGTGAGAGAGGTACTTAAACGACGGTATTATTGGCAATACTGGCAACTCTGGTTGCCCTCCCCCTGCTACCATCGTTGCCAACCCGATATTCCAGTCGAAATCTACCCTTCCCGACACCAATCGATCGATGACCGTTTCTGAATCTACTCTCCGTGATCCCTGTCGTTCATCGTGGTTCGAGATGCAGGTCTTGCCGGCTCCGCTGGGTCCAGTGACGATGGCCGTGTCGGCGGGTTCCCCGTTCGTGATGGGCTTGAGAACGCTAGAGAGATGGTTGACTTCGGCGTCGCGATGCTCAACTTCCCGAGGGACGAATCCGGCGCGGAGGACGCGAGCATCGCGGATCATTTGTTTCTGACAGTCTGATTTTGGGTCTGGTGATAAAAGCCTGACTGGGTTGTTTCCGGAAATCCCCTGGTAGTATCCTCTTGGGTATCTGTAAACCTCTGCTGTACCCCGATCTTGTGTTTAATGAAAGGCGAGGCTTCCGGATACTTCCGGAAACCCATCTCCTCTTCAACTGAACAACGCGATACCGGAGAAATAGTCAATATACTTGAGTGACAAACGGTAGTTAACTTCGTTGTCCCGGTGTTGGACTTCTTTTGGTATGAACTCTTGTTGAAGCACCCGCGCATCGGTTATCATGGTTGCGTCGACACATCCTGGAAGGGTAATAAATGGAAGTGTGTCATTTCCAAATTTCCAGAAGTAGAAGAGGATGATAAGACTCCTCACTCACTGACTTTTAAGTATAGTGCGAGTATAGCCTTGGTATACGAAATAGTGCTTCCTGTCCGGACCCTCAACGCCGCCACACTATCTCGCATTCATGCCCACAATTAAAGTTCAAGACTGGACGAAAGAACGCCTTGAAGAAATCAAGGACGAAGAGGATCACACGTCACTCGATTCAGTCATCAAGTCTCTATTAAAGGAACGTGAGAACAAATGAAAGATATCGGAAACCGAGTCATCGACAATAACGCGGGGCTCTTAGAAGAGGACAAAGAGGGTAGTGTACTTGATGTGTTTGAACACTACCTGACTAAAGCAATCGAGGAAGATCGTGAGAACAGTTTCCGGATGGATATCGGAACTGGATTTCTCTTCTTTTCGGGCTTTGAAGCGGTCTCTGGCAAGTTTGAGGAATTGATTGAGACAGATACCGTCAGTAAAATAGACGACGCGGAGTGGGGGACTGAGGCACCCATACGAGTGGTAATGGGGCCTGAAACCTCGAACCGGACCAAGTCGATCCTACTCTCTCTGGTCACCGACCAGGTTATTGAATACGATGACGAAGCAATCGAAGTCCTCAAGCAGTTTATTAAGAGCGGGCTGGTGGATTTCCGGGTGATTACTGAGCGGAACTTTCACCCGAAGCTGTACAGCTTTTACCTTCGCTCTGAGGTGCCAGACGACGTCTGGGCAGGCTCAGCTAACTTCAGTAAAGGAGGGCTCCAGAATAACATCGAACTCTCGGTGCAGATGCAGACTGGGAACCAGGACCGAGAGTTATTCCGGGAGTGGTTCGACAAGCTGTGGGAACAAGGGGAAGAGGATCTTGACGTATTGGAGGTTCTTGAGAACGTTCAACAGAGCGACTACGTATACCAGCCACCGTCTGTCTTCTTTGCGAAGCTCATTCGCTACCTCGACCGAGACTACTTGTTAGACAGTAGTGTCTCATCTGACGGTTCACCCCTTCTGGAGTACCAGAATCTAACGTATAATATCGTGATGGAACGACTCCAACGGTATGGAGGATACATTCTCTCGAACAGTGTCGGTACTGGCAAGACATACGTCGCGGCTCAAACCGCAGCAACATACCAGCGGCGGTCGCCGAATAAAGAGATCCTGGTAGTAGCACCCTCTAACGTGACTGACGAGTGGGAAGAGGTCTTCGAGGAATTCGATATCGATTCTGCAACAGAATTCCTCTCGATGGGAATGCTTCAGAAACAACCACTCGAAGAAGCAACCGAGGGCGATCGGGTTTTTGATTATCGAGATTACACTGACCGGTTCAGTCTGATCATCGTCGATGAGGCTCACAACTTCCGGAATGACAGTAACCGTCGGAACAATCTGGAAGACATCATTCGGCAGAACAGCGACTCCGATGTCCTCCTGACGAGCGCGACACCGATCAACATCAGCCCCGAAGATCTGTTCTCGTTAATCGACTTGTTCTACCGGGCAGGACGGGTACAGCAATTTGAGAAGGCTGGTCTAAAATCACACTACGAGAACACCAGACAACAGTTGAAGAAGTTGGATAAGTACGACGACCTCAGCAACAGCCTCATTCAGGACATCAAAAAGATCGAGAACGAGCTGTCCATCAAAATCACGTGGCGCATTATCCAGGAGGAGTTCAAAGACGATCTGCGTGAGCTAGCGGGAGACGATGTTGAATACGACGATCCCGAAATCACAGAGGAAGAGTATGACTACCCCCACCGGTACCAGAGTGAGGTGTTCGAGGAGATCGTCCCTTTCCTTGATCAACTTAATTACGAACCTTCGAAGCTCTGGGACGGTCAGGGGTACCAAGACTTCGATAATCTGATCTTCCGACATAAGTGGCGGTTGTACAAGCGCCTCGAAAGTAGCCTCAAGGCATTCCACGACAGCATCGACAATCTTCACAAGCGGTTCATCCTGTACTACGAGTCGATCAAGAGAGACACGGCGATTTCGGAAAGTGACGTTGCCTCACTGTCTACCAGTATTGACCCACAGGAAGCTGCTAATGCGACAGACTTCGAACGACTGGAGACCGTCGTTACCACCTATCGTTCCTTGGATTCAGATGTTCAGGAGACGGTGCTCAGTAATCTCAAAACAGACATCAATCTCATTGAGCAAATGTTAGACCGGATCACGTCTTCGTTCGGTCACACTTCCACTGTTCCCTATCCCGATGACCACAAAGTTTCGAGACTTCGGTCAATTATCGAGGACAAATTAACTGACGAAAAACCGGTTGTCATCTTCTCCCAATACAGTGACACAGTTGAATATCTGTATCACAGCCTTTCTGGGGAATTCAAAGGTGTTCGACGTATTCACGGAGGGGTATCTGCGGATAAGGAGGAGTTCGTCTCCTCCTTCAACCGGGGAGAGTTCGATGTCATAATCACCACAGATATGTTGGCGGAGGGGGTGAACATCCCGCGTGCGGACGTCATCGTGAACTTCGACCTCCCGTACAATCCTATCACGTTAATTCAGCGAACAGGCCGAGCGCTACGCATTACGAACCCAAAGAAGGTTGAGGTTCACAACTTCCGGCCGGCAGATTCCATTGACCGAGAACTCGAACTGTACGAAAAGTTGGACGCTCGACTGGACACCATACTCGACATCGTGGGTCTGGACTTCATCGTCTGGCTGATGGACGAGAAGAAGATCGAGCAACTGCACGAAGAGGAGCGAGAAGAATACATCGAAAGCCTGGATGAGTATAACGAAACGATGGCCTCCTCGAACCCAAGTGAGATTGCGCCGGAACAGGCCCCACCGGAGGAAACCCGAACAGATCGCATCCTCCGGCGGGCTATTGATACATACAACCTGACTACTGATGACGTCTCAGCAGTCTCACCATCGATAAGACGGCCAATCTACACCGTTCTGGAATCCTCTGACAGTCAGGAACAGGAAGCAGCTGATAGTGACGCTGAGGTTCGGGAAACGGTACTATCTGACTTTGCTATTCTCGGGGAGACGGGAGGCGACCCCTCAATCTGGACACCGTTGCATCGGAGTGTGAAAGCCGGTTCAAACGAAGACGGTCTCACCGACGGTGATAAGGGGACCATCGAAAAGATTCGAGAAGAACGACAGGAGCAGTACAACCGCGAGAGAGTTACAGCAGGTCAATTAGGCCGTGCTGCCTCACAGTTAGTTGACCAGGTCGAAGAGGTAATGGGCGTAGTTTCTGACCCTAAGATGAAAAAGACGCTTTCAGCGATTCGTGAGCGACTGGAAGCGGACACGTACACGGTCCCCCAACGGAACACCTTGGAAGACAGTCTGTTGTCAATCCAAGAAGAGGACTACGGCTGGATGTCGAACCCAGACAACGAGATCCGAAGCTCATCAGAATGGCAAACAATTATTCAAATGTCGGAGAAAGGGATGACTAAGTCTGGAGAAAGCGAGGTGAAGGCGGTTATCAAATACCAAGACCATGACTGATACTATGAACTACCCGAGGATGTTGGACGCTACGCCACAGGGCGACGGAACTGACGGCTATGGCTACGAGTACCTGGCCAATGCTGGATACTTCGAAGAGCCTACGTCGGACACCGTAACGTACGACTCAGACCATGACGTCAAGTACCGATTCAGTATTGAGGGCTCTGTGCGGATCGCGTACTTCGAATTCCCGATGGCAGATGTCCCTCAGGATACGCCGAAGAAGATCGCACAGGAACTGAAGCGGAGAACCCGCTTACAGTACTTCTGGTTCTTCGACCCAGAAACCACCCGGGTTCAGGTATTCCGTGCGTCCCGTGGGAACTTCCAGTTCATCTACAATCCCGACATCCACACGGGTACGACGGCGGAAAGTAAGCTCGATAAGCTGGAACAGGTTTCCGAAGACATCAACGCCCTCTTCGACTACAAGGACGTCGTTGATCGTTTCTACCGAGAGTTGTGGGACCACCGGTCCGACCTCGCAAGCTCTCTCACCACTGAGAGCGGATACACGCTCAGCAAGCAAGAGGAGCTTCTGTCCGCTCAGCGAATCATCGACCGCCTGATTTTCCTCTACTTCCTCGTTGAACGTGGCGTTGTCATCCCGGTGAACGACTCCAAGGAGATGGTTCCGGGGAAGACAGATCGCGTGTTCAATACGCTTGTAGACGAGCACGACGACTTCTGGACGCTCCTCCGGACCGTCTTCTTCGACCGGCTGAACTCCCGAGACGCCGATGACGTCAAATTCACCGGGTCTTACTGGCTCCACGTCCCATACCTGAACGGTGGGCTCTTCCAGCCGGAGGACCTCACCACGACGGACGGAACCATCGTCTCTGAGGACGAAGAACTCGTCGTTGAGGACTTTGACTGGGAAGCACTAATCAGCGAACTTAACGAGTACAATTGGCTCCTGGATGGGCTGGAGGGGACAGACGAAGATGAAGCGGACACTGTAGGAAACCTCACCCCGGCCGTCTTGGGGTACATCTACGAGAAGTTCGTTATTTCGGTGAGTAAAGTCGGCGATGACGTCCGGCTTAGTGATTTAGACGCTTCCGAGAGAAACGACCTGCTTTCCGAGGGTAACAGTGAGGTCGGTGCGTACTACACCGGTGAGGACATAACCGACTTCAAAGCCCGCCGAGCGCTGTGGGAAGGCTTACTGGAGAAGATCGACGAAGACCTCAACGAAGGAGAAGAACCTACAGCCCTCAACCCTGACGACCTGTACCGGCCTGGTGAGAATCAAATCGGGTCAATCGAATCTGACCAGAAGGACGGATTTGACGTCCTCTATGAGGAGTACGAAACCTCCCCAGAAGTCTTGGAGTACCTGGATTCGAAGCTACAGGAGTTGAAGGTGTGTGACCCCGCAGTTGGGAGCGGCTCATTTGCTCTCGCAGTAGCGAACACTCTGTTCGAGTGGCGGTCGATGTGCCGACCTAACACTGATGAGTACGTACTCCGACGGCAAATCATTGCTCAGAACATCTTCGGTGTGGATATCCTGGAAGGGGCAACGGAGATCTGTAAGCTACGGCTTTGGCTGTGGCTGATCAGCGCGACTCCAGTAGAGACGACCGAAGGTGCGTCCGTAGACGAACGTGACGAAATCCCACCCTTGCCGGATATCACGTTCAACATCCGAACCGGAAACAGCCTCCTCGGATTTACTGAAACCGCTGCAGTAACCGGCGAGCAGCACACCTTGGGTTCTTCCACGATGGAGGACCAATTACGCCAGTACGGGGAGGATGTTCGTGACTATAGGGAATCCAGTGATCCCGAGAAGGAGACGAAGCGTGACCTCGAACGTCGGCATGACGATCTGAAAGAAGACCTCGATGAGTGGTACGCAGGAGCACAGAGTGACTCGAACAACAATCGGCTCACAATGGCCGATCATGTTGACGACGTGAGTACAGCGTGGGACAGTCTGAATGCGGCCCCGCAATCCTCCACAACGCTCAGCATCAAAATCCCGGATGGGATACCTGAATCCATCGACGAATATCTGGAAAGTCAGGGGTTCACCACGTACAAATACAAAGCACGTTTGGACAGCCCGACACTCAACAAGCAGGGTGTTGAGAAGATCTTCGACCAACTCCGAGAGCACTTCTCAGACCCGGACGATTGGAGTGTTCTCATCGAGCGGGAGTACGCCGGACAAGACTTCCGGGAAGACAAGTTGGACGCGTGTCACTGGCCGCTCGAATTCCCGCTCGTATTCATGAAATACGGCGGGTTTGACGTCATCATTAGCAACCCACCGTACGGTGCGTCCGTGAGCCCGGAAGAGGAACCCTTGCTGAAGAACGAGGCCAACTACGAATGCCAAGGGACGAACGACTCCTGTGAGTGGTTCTACGAACGAGCACTGGACCTCGTGCATGACCAGGGAGTCATCTCTTACATTGTCAGCAAGAGCATAGCCTTCTACAGCTCGTGGTCTGACATTCGGGAGCGGTTACTGGAAGAAACCGAATTCAAGCATGTCTTCGACGTCGGACTCGGGTTCGTGGGGGTGAACCTCGAAACGATTGCCATAGTCAATACTCTCGGTGGTAACGGCCGGGCAAGTATCCCGACTGTACACCGGAGTCGAGACCTTCGGAGTACGACTGCGAATCAGCCAGTCCACCTTGGGTGGGTGGATCAGGAATTCATGATGGACTCGAAAACCATCATCTTCCGGCCGATAACTGACGACCAGAGTGATGTTCTGGAGCGCCTGCGCTCCCACGACCGTCGTCTTGGCGACGTGATGTCCACCGAAGACACGACAAGGCAGTTGTACATCCCAGACAGTAAAAAGAAGAAACTGGACGAGGGAGACGACCATTACATCAACAAGAACCCGTGGGTTCAGGAGTTCTACTTGGAGGACATCTGGCACAAGGACCTCAGTGACTACCAGGACTCCGTTAACGAGTACGCCGTTCCTCGGGTCATGTTGAAAGTACTTCGTGGTACGCGACTCCGGGCGTGGATCGACGCAAATGGAGAGGTAGTGGGCACGGAGAAGCTCGTAAATGTGCCGCTTGCAGATAGCACACCGGAGGAGATCGCGTTCGTCTACGCAGCACTAAACCACCCGTGTGCATCCTACTACCTGCAGAAAGCGATTTTCTCAGAAACAACGGAGAGTGCGCGGGTGATGGACGGACAGTACTCCAAGCCGATCCCAATCCCAGAGGTCGCCTCTGACATCGAAACCCCAGTGGCACATCTCGCGTGGGTGCTCACGCTGGCCAGACAGCTGAACCACGACTCCAACCGGGAGCTTTCAGAACAAGTAACAACACTGCAGACCAGTCTTAATGCGATTCTCAGCTCCCTGTACTTGGACATCCACACAGAAACGATTCACCGTTGGTGTGCTACTGTAGGTAGCCAAGGGGAAGATACTGAACGGGTTCAGGAATTGTTCGACCAGTTCTACACTGAACGGTTCGCCACCCGGAACGGTAGTCCAGAACAGTACTGGGACGAGATTGAGGCGATAGTGGACTCAGCAATCGATACCGTCGCACAGTGGGATACTGGAGAAATCTCGAACTCACATGAGGTGGAGGTCATTGAGGAAGTCCTCTAAAGAGTACGGCGAGAGCTCCTAAAGATCCCGAGGGTCACTACTACTTTCGCGGTTTACTTGACGGAACCACGCGCTAAACTCGTCCCAGTCCATACCGTCCTCTGATTCTGGGATTGGTTGAGTGTCGATGGGTTCAGCATCGTAATCATCGAAATCAGCGCTGAGATCAATGTCGTTGACTTGCATGACGTGAGCACCCTTATCTTTCGCAATGTAGTAGTAGACTTTTTCCTCCTCGTCGGTTTCTGGAGGAATCCGAACGTAGGGCTGAGGGATACAGTTATCTGGTACACCGTCTTCTGATTCAGCCTCTCTTACCGAGTAATTCACAAGAAAGAGCACTCCGTCAAGTGCTTGCGTTAGTTGCCACAGAGACACAAACTTTCGTCCATTCCTGTGCCAATACTTGTTCGGATGACTTGTATGAATGTCGAGTCGATCTCTCCATTTGTATGGAGGGTCAGTAAACGGACCTCCGAGTTTCAGAAATTCAAATACTACCCAGCCCATATCTGGGTGGTTCAGAAGCCGTTCCACGTTAACACCGAAGGTAGGGTCATCGCCTAACGCCTCTTTCACGAAGAGAACCTCAGTCGCGTCTTCCTTGGCAAGTTTCTTACTGGGCATTCACTGGATGATGCAGGCAAACCGACATAATACCACAGGATGGGTACTGAGTGCCATAGAATGGGTTTTCCAACTCCTGTTCACCTTCGGTACCAGCCGTAACTGACAGGGGAGAGTAGCAGTAAGACCGACTAATGAGGCGATTTGAGGTAGGAGATCGAGTTAAGGTCGATATTCCGAATAAGGCCGACCCTGATCATGAGCGGCTCCACCGGAAACAAGGGGGGATTGTCGAAATATTCGAGGATGACGCCGGCCAAGAAACCGGAGATTCACGTGACTCACACCTGTTCGTCGTTGAAATGGATGACGGAACAATCGAACACCTCCGATGGCGAGACCTGCGACCTGCCTCTGACCCATAACTAGACGCGTCTACCTGCGCGATGGATCCGATGAGGTGCGTAGCACGGAATTGAGTTCCACCGATTTGAATAGGGCGTGCGAAGTAAGGTGGCGTATGACTGGCCTTTTCCTCGCCCCCGCAACTAACCGGAAAGGCGCATACGGGCACTTTCGTGAGACGGTGTTAGACGGTGTGCCTCGGGAGATGTATTCGAACTTTATTGATGAAGACTTGGGATCCTGCGCCCACGTGTGGGGTCTTACGTCCTCAATTAAACCAACATGGGAAAATGCCAATAAGGACGACTGGGTTCTCTTCTACACCCGAGAAAACCAGTATGAGTATGCGGCCCAGATTAAAGAGAAACACCACAATCCGGATTTTGGTAACGCGATTCGAGAACAGCTTCTTGAGGACGTGAGTAGCGACCGGGATTGGGATTATCTGTTGCTGTTCGACGATCCGATTGAGATTTCAGTAAGCGGTGATACAGTAGCGGAATTACTGGACTATGGGAACCGGTTCCCTGTTCGGTTCATCCGGGTAACAAGCGACCGACTGGAGGCAATTGAATCAGAATACGACGGTGTGGATGGATTCATTACTACCATCCGTGAGAACCCGTGAGTTTGGAGATCGTCAGTACAATGGGGAGCGGTAGTTTAGGACGCGAGTTAGATTTGGATGTTCTCGTGAATGCGATAAAAGGGGAAGTGGGGGAGTCGCTTGAGATCAACTTCACTAGCGACGGCATCGTCACACTCCGTCTAAACAAAGATGGTCCTGCTTTCACGGTTTATCGCACAGGTACGTTTCAAATTCGAGGGGCGGACTCTGAGGACGCTCTTGAGGAAGCAGAATCGACGTTTCGTGAGATTCTAAAGAGAATCGCTGTGGACGTTCCATCGTACGTTTTTAATCATGTGACCTCAGTTTTTGTCGGTGATCTTGGGCAGGAGGTTGATTTATCCAAGATGTCTATTTTTCTTGGCTTGGAGTCTACGGAATATGAGCCTGAACAGTTCCCTGGACTAATTTACCGTCCGCCAGAGTCCCCATTTGTTCTCCTTATTTTTGCGTCTGGTAAGGTTGTCATCACAGGTGGAACGAGTCGACGGCGCGCTGGGCAGGAGCTAACGTCCTTGCAAAGCCGCTTATAATGGTTATGGCTGGGAAGACTCCTTGGCTGATCCCCAATTGGCAGCCATCCAAATATGACCTCAGACCCAGTAGATATTCTCGATGACCTGGCCGACCAGGTCGCCGAGGCATTCGAGGCGTACAGACAGCCGGACGAATTCAAAGACGTATCGCTTGTCATCGACAACAACGATCCAGACCGGCCAACGCTGATCGTACATGTCGAGAGAGAGGACGCCGATACGCTGGCCGATGAAATCGAGGACTTCCTGCAAGAACGGGGTGTTCGAACTCAGCGCGAACGACACTCGGATACAGATGTCCGGGTGCTAGCGACCGTCGGCTGAGTTCTCAGTCCTCTCTGCTTTATTTTGGTCCCTCTCGGTAAGCCACTCCTAAGCTGTCAGTCTCGCCAAGAGTGAAGTGAGACCGATATCTTGGTAGGGAGTGTTCGATGGATTCCACGCTTCTCACCGGCCCGAAACACGCCCGATTGGAACGACGGGCATTTCAGCGGGCTGATGACATCGCAACCGATTCGCTGGGGAGTATCCTCTACATAACGCGGAACGACGCTCGCCGGAGTATGGTCGAGGACCGCTGGGCCGCTTCGCACGAACCACTCCGTCTCCGTGCCGAGACGATCGATGCGGTCGTTCGTGACTGGTACGAGGACCTCCAGGGCCCGGTTCAACCCCTTGCCGGGCAGTTGAACCGCCGGCTGGCGGAGTACGCGCTTGACAGAACGACAGCCGAAACAGATGGCGCACTCGCCGGCGAACCGGCCTCTGCCGCTCTCGCTGATTCGTTCAGTAGCCGTTTTTCACTCTTCGATGACGCCGATGTTGGGACTGCCGACGCACTGGCGGCGGAGTTCGAAGGCTCAACTCTCGATGACCGTATCGCGACAGCTACTGTCGACGCGTACCGCCACTACCAGAACCTCCATGCTGACTACGTTGATGAGTGGGTCTGTACCCGAGGAGAAATGTTCGACGCCGTCGCGACGGCGGACCAGTCACTATCGGCGCTCTCCCCGGAACTGGATGTCGTCGTCCTCTCCGGGTATCACGAGTTCCGCCCCGTCGAACGCCGTCTCATCGAACGCCTCGTCGACGAACTTCCGATGATCGCACTGCTGCCGCTCCATCAGGATGGCCGGAGCGGAGTCGACGCCGTTGCGAAGGACGCCTTGGAGGTCTACGAAGCACTTGACTTTGAGACAGTAGAACTCGAGCCCGTCGACGAGTCAGGGCGGGCCTTTGGAACGATCACCGAGTCGCTCTACCGCCCGGACCCGGACACTGTCCCTGCTCCAGACACTCTGCGATGGCGTGAACTCCCGACGCCCGAGCGCGAGATCCGCTTCGTTGCTCGCGAGCTCCGAGCCGAGTTGGCCAGTGGTCGCGATCCTGACGACCTGGCTGTCGTCGTCCCGGGGACTGAGGCCTATTCGGGGTACGTCGAGGACACGTTCGATACGTTCGACATCCCGCACGTCACGACCGCCGCCTCACAGTTGAACCGGACGTTCACCGGGAGCGTCGTCCACGATCTCCTGAACCTCGCCGAACCCGAGCCCCGTGCTGAGGACCTCACGTCCCTGTTAGCGAATCCACTGGTTGACGTCGTCGACACCGACCAAGCCAACTCCGTCACGGCAGCTGCTCGCCGGCGTGACACGGTTTCTGTGTCACCCCTGCTCGATGACGTCGACGACCAGGCGGCGGCACTGATCGAGGAGCTGCTGGCCACGCTAGAGACGCTCCGAACAGGCGACGTCGAGGACGCAACCGAAACGCTCCGACGACTGTTGGATGACCGATTCGACCTGGAGGCGGCGACGGAGGACTACGCCAGCGGCGCCGAGCAAGCCGTCGAACAGCGAGCCTACGACCTCGTAGACGAGGTTCTCTCCTCGTTCGAGTCGCTGGCGGCGGTCAATAGCGATCTCTCTCCGTTGGCACTGTTCACCCGTGCGTTCGATGGCGTGCCGATTCGGGTTCCACAGCGCGCTGCTGGCGGCCACGTTGAGGTGATGGGGCTGCTCGACGCCCGGATGCGCTCGTTCGAGAAGGTGTTCCTCGTGGGCCTGACGAGCGAGCATTTCCCGGTAACGCCGGAACGCCCGGCCTTCTTCGAGGAGATGACCGACGCTCATCCGCGGTTCGACACTGGCGACGAGCGCCTCCGGGGGCGCTATCTCTTCGCGACGCTCCTCGCGAACGTCGACGAACTCACGATCACCACACCAGAGACGGGCGACGACGAATCCGCCGTCGTCCGGTCGCCGGTGCTCGACGAACTCCAGCGCGTGACCGGCATCGAACCCGAAGACGGCGTCGACGACCGCGTGGGCTCCCGCGAGGACCTACAGCGGCATGTCGCTGCAACGGCCGACCGGCGTGCGGCAGTCAGCCGCGCCGGCGACCGAGGTGATCTCTCCCCCGAGCAGACCAAGCGCACGGATCGGGGACTCCACTGTGCGGACAACAGGGGAACGACTGGCCTCTCCGAACACGACGGCGTTTTAGAACCCGAGACGGTCGATGAGGTATACCCTCCGTCGGCGCGGGAACCCTACAGCGCGAGTCGAATCGAACGATACGTCGAGTGTGGGTTCAAGTTCTACGCTGACGAAGTACTCGGAATTGCGGATCCGGACGATGTCGAGGTCGTCCCTACGCCCCTCGAAACTGGATCGTACGTCCACGACGTCCTCGAACGGTTCTTCGCGGATTTGCAGGACGAGACCGAGGACGGTGTCGATCTCACGAACTTCGACCGGGACGACCTGGCGACGCACCTTCGCGAGATCGCCGTTGAGGAACTCCGTGATGCTGACTTCGAGTACGACGGCCTGTTCTACGAACGGTGGAAGGCGGAGCTGTTCGCGGGCCTGGGTGACGGCGAGAGTGCTCCGTACGAGGCCGGGAGCAAACCTCACGACGCACCGGAACAGGGGTTGTTCGCTACCTTCCTCGACAACGAACTCTGGCGTGACGGCGCCGCCCGCCCACACCTGTTCGAGGCTCCGTTCGGTGAGGGGCTGCCCGACTCGGATGCTGGGCCGTTCACGGTTGAGCGACCGGACGGCTCGACTGTCTCGATTCGGGGATACATAGACCGCGTTGACGTGGGCCGGGATGGCGAACAACCGACGCTCACGCTCTACGACTACAAGACTGGGCGGGCACCGTATATGACGAAGACGACCGGTGGCACGAAGTTCCAGCTCCCCATCTATCTGCTTGCTGCGGCCAACGTCGTCGACGGTGATCTGTTCGAGCAGGGTTCGCTCTCGGCGACGTACTATCAGGTGCGACCGCCAAACGACCTCAAGGTTCCACGCGGCGTCGAATCGAAGTTCGATTCAGAGGTCGAACTCCGCCGGTTCCTGAACGATGTCGTTCCGGAGTGGTTGGGCCAGATCGACGAGGCGATCGGTAACGGTCGGTTCCACACGACGCTTCTGTCGGCTAGCGGAGCGAACTGCCGATACTGTGACTACCGTCGGGCGTGCGATGTCCGCCATCACCGCAAGCGGGAGTTCGTCGACAAGGTCCACGAGGACGACTCCGCGTACGTTCCGCTCCGTGTTCGTGACGACGAGGACATCGAGGCGGTGATGAGCGATGACTGAGGACCCCGAGGAGATTCAGCTCACGGAGGAACAGGAGGACGCGCTCGTCCAGGGCCGGAACGTCGCGATCACTGCCGGTGCTGGGACGGGGAAGACGACAACGCTCACCGAGCGGTACGTGACGATACTGGCCGAGAACCGGTCGCTCACGCCGGAGAACATCGTCACGATCACCTTCACGCGAAAGGCTGCTGCCGAACTGACTGAGCGTGTCCGAGAGGAGGTGTACGACCGGCTGGAGGCCGTCGACTCACCGAAGGCCTACCACCGCTGGCGAAACGTGCTCGACGATCTGGAGGACGGCTATGTCCACACCATTCACGCGTTCTGTACCCGGCTCCTGCGAGAACGGGCCGTCGAGGCTCCGGTCCCGCTCGGCTTCGACGTACTCGACGAAGACGGTGCCGCGACACTCCAACGCGAAGTCGTGACGGAGTTCCTTGAACGCAACCAGGACGATGATGAAGTCGCGCTCCTCGCGCAGCTCTGGGGTCGTGACCAGCTGGTCGATGTACTCGCTGGATTACTCGATGAGCGCCCGCAGAGCGAGGCCGTCCTCGATGAGTGGCGTGATGCCGAGGTCGCCGACTACGTCGATATCTGCTGGGAGGTCGTTTGTGATCTCGATGTCGCCGACGCCCGACAGACGCTGTATGCGGACGGGCTCCTTGACCAGCTACGCACGGTTGCGGGCCGTGTCGACCGTGAGGGCGCTATCGCCGACGAAGACGGTCTTCGAGCCTACCGGGCCTTCTCCGAGGTCGCGACGATACTCTCGGACGACCCCGAGGAAAGCGATCCCCGCGACTGTCAGCGGGCAATCCTCGAGCTGTACGAGGCCTGTGAGAAGAAGAACGGCGGCCTGTACAGCAGTTCGGGGTACGTCGTCGGTGACCGGGACGAGTGGGGTGAGTACGGTGACGTCTACGACGACCTGAAGGACGTCATCGACACGGTCATCGCGGCCGTCGAACCGCACGCGGATGCGGTCGAGACGACGCCAGGAGAACTGGAAGCGAATAGCGCTCACTACGCGCTGGCTCTGATGCGGGTCTTCGACGACGTCCTCGCAACCTACACCGACGAGAAGGAGCGCCGCGATACGCTCGACTTTCCCGACGTGATCGAGACAACCCTCGAGTTCTTGCGAGCGAACGATGCCGTCACGGTGCGGCTCCGAGAGCAGTTTGCGGCCGTGATGGTCGACGAGTTTCAGGACACGGACCCGCGTCAGTGGGAGTTGGTCAAGCTCCTCACGGGCGTTGACGAGCAGGCGGCGTCGAACGTCTTCCTGGTCGGCGACGAGAAACAGAGCATCTACGGATTCCGTGGGGCCGACGTGACGACGTTCGGGGATGCGCGCAGAGAACTCCAGACCGTCAACGAGGCTCGTGGAGTTGACGACGTTCCCGACAGCGAGGCCGAGAGTCCGACGGCGCTTGAACTCTCTGGGAACTTCCGGACGCTGGATGAGCCGCTGTCGTTCTTGAACGAACTCTTCGAGTACCTGTTCCAGTCGGAGGGTGATACGCACGAACCCTACGAAGCGCCACCACAGGAGTTGACCACGCAACGTGACCGTGTCGAGGACATCGAGGGACTTACCGGGAGTGTCGAGTATCTCGCTGTGCCCGACGATGCCGACACTGCGGCGGAACTCTTCGGCGACGACCATCCGGTCGCCGAAGGTGCGCTGGACCACACCATCGAGGCCGAGGCGCAAGCACTCGCTGCTCGACTGACCCACCTGTTCGACGATCCGCCGACAGTCCAAGACCCCGACACGGGTGATCATCGCGACGCTACGCCGGACGACACGGCGATCCTCCTTCGCCGGCGAACCCATCTGGATCGGTATCAGCGCGCCCTCGAAGAGTACGACATCCCCTACACTGTCGTCGGTGGCGTCGGGTTCTACGATACGCCTGAGGTCCAGGCGCTCACGAACCTGCTTCGAGTACTCGGTGATCCACAGGACGACGTCTCCCTCTACGGGGTGCTTCG
>ENA-ORCR01000478-ORCR01000478.1-marine-metagenome-genome-assembly--contig:-NODE-478-length-21922-cov-3.696910_pt1 | contig 21922 bp, 27 predicted proteins | sample MGYA00237782_ERZ508514 | MGnify/ENA primary metagenome ERZ508514 (study PRJEB26185, sample SAMN06268960) | marine metagenome | isolation source: Eden Landing Ponds, San Francisco, CA, USA | place...
TGAGTTGCGCGAGTACGCCGCCGAACACGGCCACCACGTCGTCGCCTACTCGCCGCTGGCCCGCACCGCGCTGTTCGACGACCCCGTCCTCTCCGACATCGCCGACAAACACCACGCGAGCGTCGCGCAGGTCTCGCTGGCGTGGCTGCTCTCTCTCTCTCTCGACGGCGTCGCGGCCATCCCGAAAGCCACTGGGGCCGAGCACATCCGCGACAACTGGGGCGCCTACGACGTGGACCTGGACGACAAGGACCTGGACCGGATCGCCGACCTGGATCGGGGCCAGCGCGAGGTCAACTTCGGGCTGCGCCCTGGAACAACTGAGACGGATTGAACCGTCGGCCGCTCCGTCCCGTCTCTCCGGTCGGGCTCGGCAGGCAGACCGGGTGGCGTCGGCCGGTCTGGACGCAACACTTATTTTCGAATACCTGCAGGAAAGTCACCATGCGCGACGGACGAGTGACCCGGTCCGGGGCTCCGGTCGGCGCTCCGGGGCGAGTGAGAGACGCGCTCGGAGCGGCCGAGCCATGGTGAGGGTTCCGGACGAGATCTACCGGTTCGGGGCCAACCCCGAGAAGAAGAAACGACGGATCCGGAGCCGTGACGACTACACCTGTCAGCGATGCGATCACAAGAGCGGGCCACACGCCGGCGACGACGGGCGCGTCCTCCAGGTCCACCACATCCGCCGCAAGTCCGAGGGCGGCTCGAACGAAGACGACAACCTCATCACCCTCTGTCGGCCGTGCCACGCCGTCCAGCACCCGAAAAACGACGATTTCGACGCGGTCCGCGGCTACGCGAGTTGCTACCCGACGTCCGGGGCCGACGGCAGGGTCGCGTTCGTCAACTCCCGGCGCGAGCGCGAGTCTCTCGAGTCGTTTCTCGACCGGAAAGACGGCAGTAGCTGCCGGCGCTGTGGCAATCCGCCCGCCGACGGCGACCCGATGTACGTCTACCCGAACGTCGACTTCGAGGAGAAGTCCGACTACGACCACCCAGCCGAGAAGTTCGACCGCGTCTGCGAGCCGTGTCTGGGCCTCGTCTCCGAGAACCACGACGCCGACGTCGGTCGGGTGCTGTACACCGTCGACGGCGAGCGGGCGGCCGGCCGACTCGAGTGGGCCAGAGAGCGGACGACACAGGCGCTCGTCTCGGGCGCACGGAAGACCCGGCAGTTCGACGCGACGCGGGACGAGGTCAACACCAAGGAGTGGTTCCTGTTCAAGAGTCCGTACCGCATTCTCCACTGGTTCTGGCGGACGCTCGGAACGGCGATTCTCGCCGTCCTCCTGTTCCTCTTCGCGAGCGAGTACATCGGCCGACTGACCGAGTCCTTCCGCGCCGAGAGCGGGGTCGCCGTCGGGCAGGACGTCGCCGGCTACTACGTCGGCGCCGGAATCGCCATCGGTGCGGTCGTCGCCGCGCTGCTCGTCCGGTGGACGGTCGCCATCGTCACCGACCAGGCGTGGCACGCCGTCGACGACCGCATCCAGCCACACCACTTCAGGAAGGCCAAACTGTTCACCCTGAAAGAGCGGCTCTCGGTTGTCGGGGTGGCGCTCGTGCTCCCGTATCTCGCGGTGTTCGCGCTGCTGTACCTGCTGTTCTGAGCGGGGTACGGAGACGCCGTCGCTCCCCCAGTCCCGCTGGGATGAGGAAAGGGACTTCCCACTGGCCGACGGAGAGGGGGGCATGGGACTGCTGGACGGGCTGAAGTCGGCGCTCGGACTCAAAGCCGAGGCCGACGCGACGCGGGACGCCGACCCCGAGGATCTCTTCGGGATGAGCACGGCATACCTGACGATGGAGGCCGACCTGGGGTACGCACCGATGGGGACGGCGGCGCTGTGTTTCGCCGACGTCGACAGCACGGACTTCGAGGAAACCGTCGAGGGCGTGGAGGAGATTCTCGAAGCCGGCGAGGTCGAGACCGGTACCGAGGCGGAGTTCCTCACCGACGACCACGGCTACGAGTGGGTCGTCCTCGTCGACGACGACTTCGAGGATCTGGTGACGAGCATCCACTTCGCCGCCGACGAGTTCATCGAGCGCGGCTACGGGTCGCGGTTGCTGGCGGCGCTTTTCGCCTTCGAAAAAGACGACCAGCGCGCCTACTGGGTGTACTCGTTCCGGCGGGGCGACTACTACCCGTTCGCACCGAGCGGCGACCACGAGCGCTCGAACCAGGCCGAACTCAAACTCCAGAGCGTCCTCGACGGCGAACTCTCCGTCGAGGACGACAAGGAGTACTGGTACCCGCTCTGGCCCGACCGCGCCGGCGACCACCCCTGGGAGTGACCGCGCGTGGCTGAAGATTCGGCGTCCGGCTTCGCCCTCCACGACCACCTCCGGGCGACTGGCGCCGAGGCGAGTGGTGACGCGGGTGTCGACGCCGACGGTGACCGCGTCGAACCCGGCGTCTACCGCGTCGTCGGCACGGGCGACCCCGTGGCGCTCCTCCGGGTCGGAACCGAGCGCGGCCGGCGCGTCAACTCGGGAGTCGTCGTCCGGGTCGCTCGCGAGGACCTCGCGACGTTCGAGTCCGCGGCGAATCCCGACGGGAACCGGCCACCCAGCGAACTGGTGACCGGCGCGCTCTCCGACCTGGGCTGGCAACTGCGGGCGTTCGTCGGTGGCCTGCGCGCCCGTCCGCTCGCGGCCGCGGCCGCCCTCGCGGTCTTTCTCGCCGGCCAGTTTGGCGAGGGCGTGCTTCCGGGGCCCGGGTCGCTGCCGGCCGTGTTCGTTATTCTCGGCGCCCTCGGCCTCGCCTACGTCGGATCGCGCGGCCCCGTGTGAGATGTCGCTGGCTCTCTGCTATCGACTTCGACCCGCTCGCTAGCTGCCGATTCCACCGCACGAGACAGCAAGCGATGAAAGCCCTCGACCCGCTCACGGTCGCTGAGCGGCATATCCTCCCTCCGGTCGGATAGTGGCCGCTCAGGCGACTGAAATGAACGTGACCGCGCCTCACGGCTCGCAAGGCTCGCCGTTCGGCCATCCGTGGCGCTCCCGGTGGTCGCGCCACGCGCGCCTCGCCCTTTCAGTCCACCAGGGACAGGAGAACCGCACAGACACAGCAGACGGCCACACACCTCCCCAGCCGACTGCGTTACTCGGTCGCTACGCTCCCTGCGTTACTCCTCCCTCGCGCAGTTCCGCCGCGCCCGCTCGTCCGTGTTGGACTCGCGGCCGCGACAGCGCGCGCCAATCTGTATTTTTCACAGGGGGAGATTTCGTGGGAAGAACGTCCGCAGACACGCCGAACGTGTCGCCCCCGCCAAAGCGTATATGGCTGGGTGCGAATTGATGCGTATGGACGAAGTCGACAGTCAGGAGATGCCACGCGTCATCGTCGAGGAGTTCCTCGAACGCGAGGAGGGGACCCGCGCGCTCCTCGACGACCTGGAGCGGGCGACGCTGGAAGGCGAACACGAGACCGTCCGTGAACGCATCCGCGACCTGGCAGAGAACAATCAGCACGTCTTCTACGCGGTCGCACTCTCGCTCTCTGGCTCCAAACAGTTCTACGGCGACGTCGAATCACAACTCGGCGTCGAGGCGGCTGATATTCTCCGCAACCTGGGGGAGACCTATCCCGCGCTGGCCGAACCGTTCGGCGTCGTCCGGACCGAACAGACGCGCGAGCGACGCAATCCCATCACGGAGTTGCACGCGACGACGACCTACCACTCCGAAGCAGAGGTGCCGGTCGTCAGCTACGCACCCAAGTCGGGTGCCGTGGAACTGTTCTCCGGCCAGGGCTCGCCCGAGGAGGTCCTGCAGTTCGCCTCGTATCTGGTCCAGGCGACGACGGACTCGCTCGATAGCGCGCTGGACCAGGACTACTCGGTCAACACGGACGAACTCAGCGCACTCATCGACCGGCAGGAGGAGCTAGAGGGGGAGCTCGGCCGGCTCCGCGACCAGATCGACGAGTTGCGACGGAAACCGGTCGGCGACGAGTGAGAACGCGGAAGCGAGAAGAGAACCCCGTGGCGCTGGGGGACGGCTGCACCGTGTCCCTGGGTGACGGCTGGTGACCACGGGCTTCGTGTGCGGACGATTCCTGCACCTGTGACTTTATTACGTCCGGAGGGAATAGACCCGGTAACATTTCATGGTGGAGCGACTGACCAATCAGGTCGAGAAGGAGGAACGGGACCTGCGGATTCTGGCGACTGTCATCGAATCGGGACCGATCGGAATCGTCAAACTCGCCGAGGAAACGGACGTCCCGGAGCACAAGGTTCGCTACTCGTTGCGGATGCTCGAAAACGACGGGCTCATCGAGCCGACGCCGAACGGCGCAACCCCGGCCGAGGGAATCGAGGACCGCCTCGACGAGATGAACGAGGGCATCGACGAACTCGTCAGCCGCCTGGAATCGCTCAAAGACACGCTGTAGAACGCGCGAAGCGAGTGCAACACTCTCATTCCCCACGCGTCGCGCCCCGCTTCGCCGTGGTGACCGACCGAGAGCAGTCTGGACGATAAGTACCGTCAGGCGGGATTCTCGGCGAAACAGCTGCTCACGATGCGACGACGACGCAGAACGGCGACCGATGTATCGGCTTACTCGGACGGATTGTTGCCGCGCTGGAAGAGATACACCATCTCCCACATCGCGGCGTCGAGGTCACGTCCGTCTGAGGCTTCCTCCAGCTGGCGATACAGACTGTCCGAGACCTGAATTTGTGGCATATCCAACTGGAAGACCCGGTCGGTAATAAAAGCTCTCTGAGTCGGAAGTGAGTTAAGAGTAACGCAGGCGGTCCGAGCCCCGCAGATCCGCGTTCGCGAACCGGTGGAACACGACGGACTGGACAGTTCCAGGAGAGAATCACCGACCTAAAGCAGAATCAGGGCCTGTCGCAGATTCCGAGACGGCACTGGGACCGAACAGTCCCGGCCGGTGGGAGACCGAGGGGGAGTTTCGGCCGTTTCGACCGTTGCAGTCGATTTCCCCGGATCCTGACCGACGAGTCAGATATATCAAATGGATTTTTAGATAGAACAACCTTCTTGAAGGGTTCGTCCTATGTCCGGGTGTATGGTGGATAGAAACGACTCGGCCAAGACGACGACCGTGTTGTACGTGATCGTCGTGGTCGTGGCCGTCCTGATTAGCACCGTCCTCGCGCCGGTCGTCTGGAGTGCGACGCAGTCCTCTTCGGACGACTCGGAGGGTCCTACGGTGTCGGTCATCACGCTACGGGCCGGGACAAGCGCCGGTCCGGTGAACGACGTCAAGGAACAGCTCCGACACGCGCGAACGAACGAATCCGTCGAGGCCGTCGTGTTGCGAATCGACAGCCCCGGTGGGCCAGTAGCGTCCAGCGAAGAACTCTATCTCGCAGTCAATCGCACTGCCCGTGAGATGCCGGTCGTGGCCTACGTCGAAGGCGTCGCCGCCTCAGGTGGCTACTTCGGCATCGCACCCGCCGACCGAATCTACGTCAAGCCCAGTTCGACCGTGGGCTCCATCGGCGTCATCGTGAGTGCGCCACTGTCTGCACTCGAAGACGCCGAGGCCCAGAGCCAAACCTACATCCGGACCGGTCCGGACAAGGCGACGCTCGACAAAGACCAGTTCCGGGAGGAGATGGAGACGCTCCACAACGCGTTCCTCGGGACGATCATGAAACACCGCGGGGACGAACTGGATCTCTCCCGATCGGAAGTCGCCCACGGTGACGCGTATCTCGGCCCGACCGCGGTCCAGAACGGCTTCGCCGACGAGACCGGGGATCTCTACTCGGCCATCGACTACGCCGCCCAGCAGTCCGACGCTATCGAGGGTGGCGAGTACAACGTCGCGTACAACGAGCCCGTGACCCCGTCGGGCGGCTTCTTCCTGCTCCAGGAAGGCACCGAGAAGAAGATCGACGGGAACATCGTCTACGTCGACAAATCCGACGCTGGGTCCACGGAGTTCCAGCGTCCGGTGACGTACTACGCAGTCTGGGGCGTTCCCGTCGTCGAGGACGCCCAGGAGGTGACCACCAATGAAACCGACTGAGGTTCTCAAACCGCTCGGCGTCTTCGTCCTCGTGATCGCGGTGATCCTCGCGGGCACGGCTGTCGTCTCGACGCTCAGTGGTTCCGGCTCCGCAGCACCGTCCGATGGGAAAGATATCCAGGGCCAATCGCCCAGCCAGTTCCAGCCCGAGAACGCCATCTCCACGAGCGCAGCGGAGGACGGCGACATCTCGGTCGCCGAGGACGGCGAGGAAAAGAAAATCCTCGTCGACAGCACGCACGGAAACCAGTACGACGACTTAGAGCTCGGCCCGATGGTCGAAGCCCTCAGCAAGGCCGGTCACGAGGTCGACTTCACGGCCGACACCTCTGATGACAGTGGCTTCGGCGAAAGTAACTACAACACCACGCTCCGTCAGTACGACGCCATCCTGATCGTCCAGCCGACCTCCTCGTTCACGGACACGGAGATCGCTGGCCTGAAAGCCTACGCAGAGGGCGGCGGTCGGATCGTCGTGCTCGGCGAACCGCCACACCTCTCCGTCAGTGGCGGACTCCTCTCTTCAGTCTCGGAGGTCCGCTTCGGGGCGCAAGATCTCACCGAGGAGTTCGGGCTCCGGATGAGCACCGATGGCCTCTACAATGTCGAAGACGACAAAAACGACAACAACTACGAGGCCGTCAACGGCGGACCCGACGGTGATAGTGCACTGGTCGAAGACGTGAACGACGTCACCTTCGACTCACCGGGCTACGTCGTCCGGACTGGTGACGGTGCACAGGTTCTCCTCCGCGCGGCCCCAGGCACCAAGACGGACGAACGGCGCCAGGAAGGACAGTACCCCATCGCGGCCCAGAACGACAACTTCGTGCTGGTGGCCGACACGTCGTTCCTCAAATCGTCTGAGATCTACGACATGGACAACGAACAGTTCGTCAGCAACCTCCTGGAGTTCCTCGTCTCCGGCGATAAAGACGAGGACGTTCCGGAAGGCAGCGGTGATATGGGCGGGTCGTCCAGTCCGTAACACACGTTCGCTTCCCGAAAATACCCCCATTTTTCGACGGCTCACGCCCTGGACAGTACCAACTCCCGAACACACACCGAAAAATCCACACCGCCCCGTCCCGTCCAGTCCAGTCCCGTCCCGTCCCGTCCCGTCCCGTCCCGTCCCGTCCCGTCCCGTCCCGCCCCGTCTCGTCCCGTCCCGTCCCGCGTTGGGCGACTATCCCTTCTTGAAGCCGACGAGGAAACCGCCGGTAAAGCCCGCGCTGACCGGAATGACCGAGAGGAAACTCGTGACGAGGCCAGGCGGCTGATTCGCGGTCGCTGCCGAACTGGCAGACGTGCTCGCGTTGACGAGGCCTGCCGAGAGCCGTTCCCAGTCGACGACGAGGATTTCCCTCGACTCCAGGAACTTGAACAGTGCGAGTTGTAAGCCGACCAGTACCGCGATGACCTTCGCGACCTTCTTCGCAGTAAATCCGATCAGGCCGCCGATCACTGCACCCGTCCCCAGTTCCAGACCGATCTGTTGGAAGCCGATGTCTACCATATCCGTCCCGGTGACGGGCACGGAATAAGGCTCTTGTGCCCCGCAGATTCCGAGCGCCACGCCAGAAAACAACCGATCACTACGCAGAGACCATCACTCTCCTGAATTCGGTGATATCGTGAAATCCGAGCACTCGACCGAACAGAGTTTAAATATGCGGATACCGTAGCGCGGGCTAAGTGACCGAGACAGGAACCGAACAGCGGGCTGTCGTCGCAAAGCGCGTCGACAGCGGACGACCGGACACGACGGAGATTCGTGACCTCGCGCGTGCCGCCGGCTACGACGTGGTCGGTGAGGTGACCCAGACACGGAAAGAGGACCCCGCGACGCACGTGGGGGAAGGCAAGGTCGCCACGCTCGCACGCACCGTCGCCGAGGCTGATGCCACTGCCGTCATTTTCGACAATCAGCTCGGCCCCTACCAGACGTACAACGTCGGGAACGAACTGCCCGAGGGCGTCCGTCTGATCGACCGGTTCCGCCTCATCCTGGAGATATTCGGCCAGCGTGCCCAGACCCGCAAGGCGCAGCTACAGGTCGAACTCGCGGAACTGCGCTACGAGTTGCCCCGTGCCGAAGCAAAGGCCAGCCTCGCGCGGCGTGACGAGCGCCCCGGATTCATGGGCCTCGGTGAGTACGACGAGAGCCGCGAGCGGGACATCAAATCCCAGATTTCGCGGATCCGGGAGGAACTCGAACAGATCGAGGAGACCGAGGAACACCGGCGCGAGCAGCGCCGGGAGTCGGGCTTCGATCTGGTCGCACTGGCCGGGTACACGAACGCCGGGAAGTCGACGCTCCTGCGGCGTCTTGCTGCGGACGTCGACGTCGAAGAGAACGAAGACCTGCACCCGGACCTCGACACGACCGCGGAGTCCGAAGATCGCCTCTTTACGACGCTGGGGACGACGACTCGCAAGGCGGACATGGAACAGCGAGACGTCCTCGTGACCGATACCGTCGGGTTCATCTCGGATCTGCCCCACTGGCTGGTCGAGTCGTTCAAGTCGACGCTCGACTCGGTGTATCGGGCAGACCTCGTGCTGCTCGTCGTCGACGTGAGCGAACCGATCGACGAGATCCGAGAGAAGCTGGTGACGTGTCACGACACGCTCTACGAGCGCAACGAGGCACCCATCGTCACGGTGCTCAACAAGGTCGACAAAGTCGACGATGAAGAGGTCACACGCAAGCGGGACGCGCTCTCGGCACTCGCACCGAACCCGGTGTCAGTCAGCGCGCGGACCGGCGAACACGTGGACGAGCTCCGCGAGCGGATCCACGAAGCGTTGCCGGACTACAAGCGCGAACGACTCGTCTTGCCGATGACCGACGAGACGATGTCGGTCGTCTCGTGGATCCACGACCACGCACTGGTCGAATCGGTGGACTATGGCGACCAGGTCGTCATCGAGTTCGAGGCTCGGCCGGCCATCGTCGAGCGCTCGCGCTCGAAAGCAGGCGAACTCGTCGAAGCCTCTGCCTGAGCGGCCGATTCTTCCCGACGGCACCGAGTCCGGTTCATTCCTCGTCCTGACCCTCTCGCCAGCTCAGCGCCCGCTTCCGGAGTGCTCGACATCGGTCGGTGTCGACCGAGAGGTCCGGGACAGGAACTGGGGCGCCACCTTCGTCGATGGCGACGAAGACGAACTGGGACTCGGTCGTCATCTCCTGGTCACCCGAACGCGGGTTCTCACGGACTGTGCGCAAGTGGACGTTGACGCTGGTCCGTCCCTCGTCGAAGACGAACGCCTCGATGACGACCGTTTCACCGGTCGGGACCGGTCTGTGGAAGTTCATCCGGTCGATGGAGGCGGTGACGCAGGGTTCGCCAGCGAATCGCATAGCCGACATCGCGCCGAGTTCGTCCATCCACTTCATGACGTTGCCGCCGTGGACGGTGTCGTAATTGTTGGCGTGGTTGGGCTGGACACGCCATCGGTTTTCCAGGTAGGTGTCGCTGACTGTGGGCACGAGCGATGAGACGAACCGAAGATACGTCGGTCTACCGGCCGACAAGCCGTCCGAAGCGGGAGCCGTGGCCAGTCACGGCTCTCGGACCGTCGCGCGAACGTCGTTCTCCGGCCTGAGCGAGAGCGAGGGCCTGAACGTGAGGTCACCCTCGACGGACACCTCGAGGTCGACGCGGTCGACCATCGTCGCGAGCGCGAGGACGAGTTCGAGTCGGGCGAAGCGCATCCCGATGCAATGGCGCGGCCCACCGCTGAACGGAAAGTAGGCGTACTCCGGTCGGGCGGAGTCACGCTCCCAGCGAGCCGGGTCGAACGTATCGGGAGCGTCCCAGAACCGCCCGTCGCGGTGGAGTACCCACTGTGGCAGCATCACCTGTGTTCCTGCAGGCAGGTCGTAGCCGCCGAGGGTGACCGGTTCGGTCGCCTCGCGGCTGGTCGCGAACGCAGGCGGATACAGTCGGAGCGTCTCGCGAACGACGTTGCGAGTCGTCGAGAGCGCCTCGAACTCATCGGCAGCCGGTACCCCACCATCGAGAGTTGATGCGACTTCGTCCCCGATATCGGTTCGGACCGATGGGTTGTTGCTCAGTTCGTACCACGCGTAGCTGAGCGTCACCGCGGAGGAGTCGTGGCCGGCGAGCAGGAGGGCTGTCAGGTTGTCACGGACCTCCGCCGTGGAAACGTCACCCCGTTCCTGGGCTTCGAGGAGGACGCCGAGGACCGTCTCGTTCCCGGGTTCGCTCTGCTCGATCACCGTCTCGACGTAGTCGTCGAGGTTCCCAACGGCACGGTCGAACCGACGTTGGGTCGGTGTGGGAACCCAGTCCGGGAGCAGTTGTCCGGGCCGTCGGAAGTCGGTCTTCGCGACGAGCGCGTCTGCGGCCTCGTGGACAGTCGGTTCGTCGCCACCGACCTCGACGCCGAGGAGCGTGTCTGCCAGGATGTGCAACGTCAATTGTCGCATCTCCGCCCAGAGATCGAGCTGTTCGCCAGCGGTCCAGCGGTCGAGGTGGGCGGCAGTGTGTTCGGCCATTCGGTCGCCGTACGAGCGAACGGCCTCCCACTCGAACGCCGGCTGGAGTGCCCGGCGCAGTCGCCGCCAGCGGTCCCCTTCGGTGGCCGTCACGGCATCGTCCTCGATGCCTTCGAAGGTCTCTCGTTGGGCGCGGCTGATCGTGAATTTGTCCTGATCGGAGACGAGCACGCGCTCGATCAGCGCCGGGTCGGTGACCATGTACATCGAGCGACCGGGGAACGACAGTGCGACGACGTCACCCTGCGTCGCCCACTCACGCATTGCGGTCCAGGGGTCCCTGGCGAAGGCGAGGCCGTGGCCCATCAGCGGGACGCCGTCAGGAATCGGCGGCTGTTTGGCGCCGCTCATGGCCGAGTGTACGTCCGTTTCAGGCATAGGACTGCTGCCGAGTATCCCGGGGTCGTTTTTCAGCGGCGGTGGGCTGTCGGGCCATTCGGCGAGGCAGTGCTACCGTGCAGACACAGGGGGCGAACAGGCGACGCGAACCGACGTCCGGACGGCAGTCGCGTCGCACGACCGCTCACTCCCGCCCGACCGTTCTCAGTACATAGCGCGGGCTGGGCTCGGGTTCGTACTTGAATGCTCGGACGGCTCGAAAACACGGCACCCTCAGCGTTCGCGCTTGGTCTTCTCGAGCACTTCGACCGACTGGATGCCCGTCTCCGGGTACTGGCCGTCCGCATCTTTCTCCGCAGATTTGACCATGTCCCAGACGACGTTGAGCCCGGTCGTCACCCCTTCGAGCGCTTCCATTTCGCACCCGGTCTTGCCCGTCGTTTCGACTGCGACGGTCAGTTCGATCACGCCCTCCTCGAGCGAGAACTCGGTATCGACGTTCGTAATCGGAATCTGGTGACACATCGGGATGGTCTCCCAGGTGTGTTTGACTGCCTGAATCGCACCGACGCGGGCGGTCGCGAGCACGTCGCCTTTCTCGACGGTATTCTCGGAGACGGCGGCGACCGTTTCGGGTCTGAGACGGATCCGGCCGCGGGCAACCGCTCGGCGGGCGGTGTCGGGTTTGTCCCCGACGTCGACCATCTGGGCCTCGCCCGACTCGTCGGTGTGGGTGAGGTCGGCGTCCGTGCCCTGCTCGTCGCCAGCCGTGGCACGCGAGGGGTCGTCGCTCACGCCTCGCCCCCGCGGTCCGTCCAGAGGACGCGTGGTATCTCGTCGTGAAGGTCGGTCGCGACGAGGCCGTTGTTGGCCCGCTCGTGCGCGCGCTCGCCAGCGCGGCCGTTCGCGTAGGCGGCCATCGCCGCGGCGTTGAGGGGATGCTGCGTGGCAGCCAGTGCACCAGTGATCCCGGCGAGCACGTCGCCGGTGCCTCCAACTGTCATGCCGGCGGTTCCGGTCCGGTTGACCCGCGTCGTCTCACCGTCGGAGATGACATCGTATTTCCCTTTGACGAGGACGACCTGACCGAGGTCGTTCGCGAAGTTCTCGACGATGTCCTCGCGCTCGCGCCAGTCGTCAGTGACGCGCCCGCCCATTTCCGCGAACTCGGCCTGGTGGGGCGTGCAGATGAGGTCGGCGTCGGTGTCGACCGCGTCGACCCGCGAGAGGGCGTCCGCGTCGACGACCGCCGTTCCGGAGTAGCCCGAGAGGATTCCTTCGACCGCTTCGAGCGTCTCGTCTTCGTCGCCGAGACCCGGACCGATGACGACGGTGTCGTGGTGGCGGGCCATCTGGAGGAGGAACCCGACCTGCTTGGGTTCGAGTTGTTTCCCGTGATAGGGGCGGACGATGAGGTCCTCGCCAAAGCCCTGGAGTTCCCGGCCGACGACCATCGGGCAGGCGACGCGCACGAGGTCCGCGCCGGCCCGGAGCGCACCCTTGGCGGCGAGCGCCGGCGCGCCGGCGTAGGGGCCGCCCCCGATGACGAGGACTTCCCCGTTCTGGCCCTTGTGGCTCTCCGGGTCGCGGTTGTCCAACCGCGCGAGGTCGCCCCGCTCGACGAAGCGCTCGGCCGCGTCGGGGATGCCGATGTCAGCGACGGTTACGTCGGCGGCGACGTCCTGCAAGCCCGGTTTCGTGTCGTGGAAGGTGACCACGTGATCGGCCCGCACCGCCGTCTCCGGGAGCTCTCCGGTCTCCGCGTCCATGCCAGAGGGGACGTCGACGGAGACGACAGTGGCGTCGCTGTCGTTGATGGCTCCGGCGGCAGTTCGTTCGGGTTCGCGGAGGTCCCCGGCGATGCCCGTCCCGAGCATCGCGTCGACGACCACGTTCGGGTCGCCCAGGTCGAACGCCGTCGAGTCGCGAACCGTCTCCGTCTCGTACTCGCCGGCCCGGAGCGCCTGCCAGTTGTCGCTGGCAATCTCTGTCGTGATCGCCGCGGGACGGCCGAGCAGCGTCGTCCGCACGTCGAACTCGTCGAGAAACCTGACAGCGACGAAGGCGTCGCCCCCGTTGTTTCCTCGACCGGCGACGACGTGGACGCTCGCCCCCGCCTCGGCGACTGATCGGACCGCGCGTGCGACCGCGTTTCCGCTAGACTCCATCAACTGCTTGCGTGGGACCCCCAGGGCCGCGGCATTCTCGTCGACGACGGCCATCTCACTGCCCGTAATCATGAGCGAGCGTTCGCCCGCCCAGCGGAAAAGGGTGGGGGGCAAAGGCGATTCGTTCAGGCCGCCACCGAGGGAGCGTCCCTCCGGTCTCTCTCACCGGCGTATCGTGAATCCCTCCAGCCCTTCAGGCTCGCCGTACTCGACGTCCACGTCCTCGACGCGGGCGCGTGAGCTCCCCTCGTGACACCACTCGACCATCTCGGCGACGGCGTCCTCGGGACCCTCGAAGACGGCCTCGACCCGTCCGTCGTCGAGATTTTTCACCCAGCCATCGACGTCGCGCTCGGTCGCTTGCTCTCGCGTCGTCGCACGGTAGAACACGCCCTGCACCCGACCGGTCACGTAGACGTGTGCGCGCGTTCGGTCTCCCATGGGAGGTGATTGCGCCCTCACGGGGAAAAAATGTCACCGGCGCGTTCCGGAGATGTCCCTGGCGACCCCCGCCGGAGGTAGGACACCTGTCGATCACCGCATCGACAATTGGACAATTTAGCGGTAACCTGGGAAAGAGTCGAAGAAGTCCAAACATATTCCGCAGAAAGTCGGACAAATTCCAATAGAGCTATGTGAGTGAGCCCCAGACAGGGTGACATGAGCGACGACAATTTGAACCGAGGACTCGAGGGTGTCAGCGTCGCGGAGACGCGGCTGAGTGACATTGACGGCGAAGCGGGCGAACTCACAATCGGTGGGTTCCCCGTCGACGAACTCGCGCGCAACGCGACGTACGAAGAGAGCGTCTTCCTCCTCTTCCGGGACCGCCTCCCGACGGCCGAGGAGCACGAGGCGTTCCGCACAGACCTGGCCAGCCAGCGCGACATCGGTTCCGAGGTTCGCGCGGTACTCGAAAGAGCGGCCGAGGAGGACAAACCTGCCATGGACGCCCTCCGAATGGGCGCCGCCGCAGCGAACCTGGGGTCAGGTGAGGAAGACCCGGAAGCCGACGCTCGTCGAGTGATCGCCGTCTTCCCGACCATCGTCGCCACGTACTGGCGCTACCACGAAGGAAAGTCACCAATCGAACCCCGAGAGGACCTGCGTCACGCAGCGAACTACCTCTACATGCTGACCGGCGAGGAACCGGAAGAGGCGGCGGTCCGCGGCGTCGAGACGTATCTGAACACGGTCATCGACCACGGCCTGAACGCCTCGACGTTCACCGCACGGACGGTCGTCTCGACTGAATCTGACGTCGTCTCGGCGGCGACGGCAGCGGTCGGAGCGCTGAAAGGCCCACTCCACGGCGGCGCACCCGGTCCGGTCCTCGACATGCTCAACACGGTCCACGAGCGCGGTGATCCAGAGGCGTACGTCCGGGAGAAATTGGAGGCCGGCGAGCGCCTGATGGGCTTCGGCCATCGCGTCTACCGCGTCCGGGACCCGCGGGCGGCCGTCCTCTCGGCGGCCGCCTCGGAGTTCTACGAGGACGCAGGTGACGAGGCGTTCTTCGAGTCCGTGAAAGCCTTCGAAGACGTGGCGGTCGACCTGCTCGCCGAGCACAAACCGGGCCGTCGCCTCGACACGAACGTCGAGTTCTACACCGCCGCGCTGCTCGACGGGGTCGGCATCCCGAAGGAGCTGTTCACGACGTCGTTCGCCATCTCACGCGTCGGTGGCTGGACCGCGCACGCGCTCGAACAACTCGAGGACAACCGCCTCATCCGCCCCCTCTCCTCGTACGTCGGGGACCACGGCCGCGAGTGGACGCCGGTCGACGAACGCTAACCGAACCACCTCGAATCCACCTCGTCGCTCCCACTTTCCGTCAAGCTATCGCAGATAGTGGAAGACGTACGTCTGCGCGTAGCCGGCGTATTCGCCGCCCAGGGCCTCACGAATGGCCCGTGACGTCTCGGTGTAGTTCCCCCGGTCACAGTCTGGATAGTACTCTTCGATAGTCGTCCGAATCCACGTGTCGAGCGGCACAGCTTCGAGGTACGCGAGCGCGAACAGGAGGACGCAGTCGGCCACCTTGTCACCGACGCCGACGAACCGTGTGAGCGACTCGCGGGCGTCCTCGTACGGGAGCCCCACGGCGTCTTCCGGCAGGGCCTCGCCGTCAGCGACCAGTTGCGCGGTGTCCCGGACGTACGGCGCACGGTAGCCGAGACCGAGGTCCCGCAGTTGGTCCTCGGTCGCCGCGGCGAGCTGTGTCGGCGTCGGAAAGGCGTGGTACCTCGCGCCGTCGAATTCCACGGTGGTCCCGAACGCCCGTTCGAGTTCGCGTTGCATGCCGTGAATTCGCGCGACTCGCATCTGCGCCGAACAGATAAACGAGATGAGGGTCGGGAACGGCGGGTCGTCGACGAGGCGCATCCCCCAGTAGGCGTCGTACGCCCGCTGGACGACGTCGTCGTCAGGTGCCGTCGCGCGAATCGCCTCCAGGTCGTCGTCCAGCCGCAGGCGTTCTCGCAAGACCGGTGCCGCGTCGGTGGAGGACTCCCACTCGAGTCGCTCGTCGACCTGGCGCGCACGGACGACTTCGGGAGCCCCGTCGACCCTGGCGACCGTCTCGTACCAGTGGTCGCCGCCGTGGACGCCCGTCTCGTCGTACATCCGCCCGTCGGCGCGGTCCCAGAGATACGACTGCCCGCTCTCGACGGTCGACTGGAGGTCGAACCGTCCCGGCAGGTCCGACAGCGGGATGGCGCCGCGCTCCATGCTCATATCGGGTCCAGGCAAGCGGTCGGTATGCGCCTTTCGAGACGCGACTCGCGGTCGGTCGGGTGACTGTCGGGCGCCGCGAAAACATATTTGAAATCAGAGGTGTGAGTGGTGCTATCGAGCCGAACCTTCATGTCGTTGCGAGGCCAACACCGGAACATGAACTGCAGAGTTGTCGTCGAGGCCGCAGTGCCCGTATACGACGTTGAAACGGCCGACGAAGCGGTTCGGATCGCCATCTCGAAGACAGGTGAGATGCTCAATCCGGAACTCAACTACGTCGAAATCAACATGGGGGAGCGGGAGTGCCCACACTGTCACGAAGAACTCGACCCTGCCTTCCTCGCCGCGGACGAGAGTCTGGTCGCGCTCGAACTCGAGATTACGGTCTTCAACGTCGAACGTGAGGAGCACGCCGCGCGCATCGCGCGCAAGGAGATCGGCCAACGCCTGGAGAATATTCCGCTGGACGTCCTCGAAATCGAGGAAATCGTCGACGACGAGGACGAAGACCAAACGGAAGAAGCGAGTGACGAAACCACCGAGGCCGACGAATCGAGCGACGAAGAGGGTGACGACGTGTTACCCGAGTTCGAAGAACTGATCGACGAGTCCTGATACGTCTCCCGACCACACAACTCTGCATTCTGCGTTTCCTCCGTTCGACACTGGCTTGTCCCTCTCCGACGAGGAGTGGCGGTACCGACACGTTCTGTGAGTCGTTCTGTGAGTCGTTCTGTGAGTCGTTCTGTGAGTCGTTCTGTGAGTGAGTGGACGCGAGCGTGCGTGATGGGTGACACACAGAACCATCAGTGCCGCCGGGGGTGACACGCAGAACCATCAGCGCCGCCGGGGGTGTGCTCGCGCGCGATCGGAAAATCACCCGAAAATCGTCGATGGACGGGAATACTGCGGACGGAAGATGGAAGAGCAGAGACGGCGCGGGGAGAGAGCAACTGCTCGCGTCGTTAGGGTATCCGACAGAACGCGACCGTTCGTTCAGTCAGCGGAGGCCGGGACGCGCTCTCGCGTCTCGGTCTCCATCTCAGACGTGATGCCCTTCGCGAGCGCAAAAACAGCGTTTTTGTGGTCGGTCTTCGATTTGTGGATGGACGTCGGTTTTACCCCGAGAGACGTATACTCGTCGTGTTCCACGTCGTCCCCTGTCTCCATCTCGTAGTGATTCTCCACCTGTGCAAGCAGGCCGTGAAGGTGAATGAGCTCCTGCTTTTTCATAGTCACCCGGTGCTTACCACTGGAGGGTAATAGTAGTATCCTGAGTCTCGTTAACACACGACCCCTTAAAAACCGTGTACAAAAGGCTCTCGGTTCGGGTTTTGGCCGGCGAGGTCGAGTGCAGACCGACCCACCGGTCCCTGACCGGCGTACCGACCTCCGCCGTGATTCCGGTCGACTCACTGGAGCGGACTCCCATCGGGTGGTCTCGAAAGGAGGGCTGGGTTGAAAGACTTTTACCGGAGCACAGGCTTCCCATCCGTATGGACTACGACGACATGCTCGACCGGGCGCTCGAAGAGACCCCGGACATCGAGGGGAGCTCCGACCGGTTCTCGGTGCCCGACCCCGAAGTACGCCAGGAAGGGAACGTGAGTGTCTACGAGAACTTCCAGGGGACCTGCGACCAGCTGGGTCGCGAAGACGACCACGTCATGCAGTTCCTCCAGAACGAGCTGGGAACGAGCGGCCACATCGACGAGAGTGGTCGCGCGCGGCTGACGGGTGAGTTCAGCGTTCGTCGCGTCAGCAACGCTATCGACGAATACGCCGACGAGTTCGTCCTGTGCCCGGAGTGTGGGCTCCCGGACACCCACTTCGAGCGGGAAGGCGGCGTGCTCCTCCTTCGCTGTGAGGCCTGTGGCGCGCGCTCGGCGACGAGCGGCTAACCGAGACTTTTGAGCGTCTGCAGGTCGCGTTCGGTCCGTGTGAACTCCGCGAGCCGTCGGCTCGCGTGACAGTTCGGACAGTGATAGACGGTAGTGTGCTCAGGCAGATCCGTGGGCGTCGACTCCCAGTCTTTGGTACATTCGGGACAGAGCAATCGGACGTACGCTTCCTCCATGCGTGCTATCAACACACACGACTGGGATAAAAAGACTGGTGGCAACAGCGTCGCGAGCGACACCGCGGTGCCACCGACCGGGTGCCGACCGAACCGTCGGGTCCGCAGTCAGGGCCGACCGATCAGGCCGGTGCGTCGACGGCGTCGAGCAGTTCCTTGTAGCGGTTGCGGATGGTGACCTCGGAGATGTTGGCGACGCCGCTGACCTCGCTCTGGGTGACCTTCTCGTTGGTGAGGAGGGCGGCAGCGTACACCGACGCGGCCGCGAGGCCGACCGGGCTCTTGCCGCTCAGGATACCCTCGTCGCGGGCGCTCTCGATGAGTTCACGCGCTCGTCGCTCGGTGTCCTCGGAGAGGCCGAGGTCCGAGACGAAGCGCGGGAGGTAGCTCTCTGGGTCGGCGGGCTTGATTTCGAGGTTGAGTTCGCGGACGATGTAGCGGTACGTCCGGGTCAGTTCCATCTTCTCGACGCGGGAGACGGCCGTCATCTCGTCGAGGCTGCGCGGCGTGTTGGCCTGGCGCGCGGCGGCGTAGAGGGCCGACGTCGCGACGCCCTCGATGGACCGGCCGGGCAGGAGGTTCTCTTCGAGCGCACGGCGGTAGATGACCGACGAGGTTTCACGTACCGTCTTCGGGAGGCCGAGCGCGGAGGCCATGCGGTCGATTTCGCCGAGCGCCTGCTTGAGGTTGCGTTCCTTGGAGTCACGGGTGCGGAAGCGCTCGTTCCAGGTGCGCAGGCGCTGCATCTTCTGGCGCTGGTTGGACGAGAGGGAGTTCCCGTAGGCGTCCTTGTTCTGCCAGCCGATGTTGGTCGAGAGCCCCTTGTCGTGCATCATGTTGGTCGTCGGCGCACCGACGCGGGACTTCTCGTCTTTCTCGGAGGGGTTGAACGCCCGCCACTCGGGGCCGTGGTCGATTTCGTTCTCCTCGACGACCAGCCCACACTCCGAACAGACCGTCTCGCCGTGCTCGGTGTCGGCGTCGAGTCGGCCGCTACACTCGGGACACTCGCGCTCGCTCGTCGACTGTTCGCTCTCCTCGTCTCGCAATCGTTCGGTTGTCTGTTCCTCGGTGCCGGTTCGGATTGACGTGTCGCTCATGGTATGTACTCTGGGCGGGTCACCGGTGGCGAAAGCCATAAGAATCCGATGCCGCAGTTCCTAACACTACGTAATTCCGAAAAGTACTTAAATGTTTCGATGACGGCAGTATGAGAATGGTTGTCAGATCACACGAAATGGGCGCCCTCAAGCGGTACGTGGCCGGAACTCGGTCAGAACTGATCGCCCTGATCACCCCATACTATGCTACCGAATGTCATGCAGTATCACGTTCGCTCGACCCGCAGCAACATGGCCGCGAAGACCCACATGAACAGGGCGCCGATCGGAATCGTGGTCTGGTGCTGAAAGAACATCTGGGTTGCCACGGTGAAGACGATGGCCAGAATCGCGAACCCGATGCCGAAGAGGCGGACTGGGTCGATAGGTGAATACTCGACGACCAGGTCCTCCCGGGCGTAGTAGAGGAAACTCAACAGCAACATGAGCGCGAAGAACGCGGCCGCGACCAGCCAGAGTTGGCCTTCGAGGACCTGATTTTCGGGAACGAAGGCGGGAATCTCGAAGACGAACTGGACGAGTTCGTCCAGGGACTGTTCGCCGAGCGAGATGCCGAAGAGATAGTGAAACTGGAGGAACACGAACCGGATGTTGACGACGGTGAAGGTGGCGTCCATCCCGCGAGGCGACGCGCTGACGACCGAGACCGACCACGGGAGGAGGGCGGTCAGCCACGTCGCGAGGACGGCCAGTTCACCGGCGTACTCCGAACGTACCCACATGCGCGTGGTGACTCGGCGTCCGCGGGCGTATAAAAGCTACCGGCTCTCCGGCTCACTTCCCCCGGTTCGGAGCGGGCAGTCGTGTGCCTGAACGAGCACTGGCTGTCGCGTCGTACATCCAGGCCAGTGATATCGAAATCGTTCTATGGGCGCTCACGAGTCACAGGCTTCCCGAAACGGCGGGTCCACTCCCCGCAGGCGGCGTTACGTTCTTGCCTTCGCACGTCATAGTGCGGGGTGTCGAATGAGGCGCGATTACGTCACGCTGGATATCCGCCACGCTGACCAGGACGGCGACCACCTCCCAACGGCCGTGCTCCAGTACGATGGGCCGACAGACGTCCTCCAGGAGCGCCTCAGCGACGCCGCTGGCGACCCGCTCGACAGTGAGCGCATCGACGTCGCGTTCCGCTTCCAACAGGGTGCCGACGTGAGCGGCGACGACGACGCGAGCGGCGTCCTCAGCCTGACCAACCGGGTGACGGGCGAGTTCGTGGTCGAGGTGAACGCCGACGCGGGGTCGGTCTCAGCACTCGTCGACGCCGCACGCCGCGAGGACGACCCAGACGAGGCCGAGGGCTGCTACCGCATCGTCGTTCGCCACGAGAACGAGGCTGAAGCGACCTTCCAGAAACAGACGCTCCTCGTCTACGACGGCGAAGGCAGCCTCCTGCGCAAGCACAGCCTCATCCCGAGCGGCGTCGAACTGTGAGGCAGGCCGCTGGAGGCGTCCCCTGGGCTGGGGTGATCCACGTCGGCCCTGTCACCGCGACGCGGCCGATTCGACTGCCTCCACCAGCGCCGGCAGAACCGTCGTCACGTCCGCACGCAGATCGAAAGCCGCTGCGTCCGAGTACGGCGTCGATTCGAGATTGATCACCGCCAGCGTCGCACCCGATTCCACCGCGACGTCTGGCAGGAGGGACGCCGGTTGGACCGTCAGCGACGATCCGATCGCCAGAAACACGTCACAGCGACGCGTCTCAGTCTGGGCCCGGTCGAAAGCTACCTCGGACAGTCCCTCTCCGAACAGCACGACGGCTGGTTTGAGAATGCCACCACAGTCGCAGGTGGGTGGCCGTTCGCCTTCGCGGACGCGTTCGAAGACTGGATCCGCTGGTCGACTCGCATCGCATCTCTCACAGTCGACGCGGGCGTGCGTGCCGTGGAGTTCGACGACGGAATCGGATCCTGCGGCGCCGTGTAATCCGTCGACGTTCTGCGTCACGAGCAGATCCAGGTGGCCACGGGCTTCCAGCGTCGCGAGGGCCTCGTGGGCGACGTTCGGAGCGACGTCCTCGTCGTACATGCTCTCCCGCAGATCCAGTCTGTCCGCCCAGAACCCGGCAGGGTCCGCATCGAAACGCCGACGGTGGAAGTCAGCCGGGTCGTGCGTCTCCCAGACCGGATCCGGCGTCTCGTCCGCCGTCGCATCCCCTCGGAACGGCGGAATACCCGAGGGAACGCTCACACCCGCCCCAGTGAGCGCGACCACGCGCTCTGCAGCAGCGATTTGCTCCCCGAGCGCGGCGAGCGCTCCGTCATCGACGTCCATGGCCACTGAAACGAGCGAGACGGGCAAAAGCAACTCGGGATCCGGATCGGCCGCGGTGAGCGCCCCCGACAGTTTAGTCAGTCCAGTCCTGAGTCCGGGTAATGTGCTACGAATCGCTCCTGAACGGTGACGCTACCGAGCGGCCGCTCCACGCACTGCGCCGAGAAGAGCGGTCGAAGGCGTTCCAAAACGGAGTGGCTGCAGGTGGAATTGTCGTTGCTGTCCTCCTCATGCAAGGGGCGGACCTGGGTCTCGTCGCAGTCCTCGCAGTCGCTGCAATCGCCCTGGGTACACTGCTCCACCAGGGGCTACTCGTCGGCGCAGTCCTGGCGCTGCGGTCCTACCGGCACGTCGCGCGTCGATTCGGGACCGCTCTCTGAGTGACACTCGACCCCGTCCAAGTATCAATTGTTGAACTGGTAGAGGTCGTCACCACCGGGAGTTTTGTCTCGGTTAATCCCTCGGATAGCCCGACCCTGGGTTTCACAGAGATGTGTCTCATTCGTTGAATCCGGTAGCTAATCCCACGACGCAGCGGCTGGTCGGTTTGGTACGAGTGGGGAGAAATATGTGGAAAGGGTGGGTGGGTGGGTGGGTGGGTGGGTTAGAGATTGCACATCGGCGCCATATGGCGCCAACACCAGTTACTGAGAGCCA
>ENA-ORCR01000479-ORCR01000479.1-marine-metagenome-genome-assembly--contig:-NODE-479-length-21818-cov-3.264569_pt1 | contig 21818 bp, 20 predicted proteins | sample MGYA00237782_ERZ508514 | MGnify/ENA primary metagenome ERZ508514 (study PRJEB26185, sample SAMN06268960) | marine metagenome | isolation source: Eden Landing Ponds, San Francisco, CA, USA | place...
GAGGAGCGCATCCTCGACCGCCTGGAGAACATCCTCCACCTCGCGGAGGACTTCGAGGGCGTCGACGGCCTCGACGAGCCGATGCCCGTCAAGCCCGGCCAGCACTACCAGATGGGCGGCGTCGAGTGCGACGAGAACGGCCACACCTGCATCGACGGCCTCTACGCGGCCGGCGAGACGGCCTGTGTCTCCCTGCACGGGGCCAACCGCCTCGGCGGCAACGCCCTGCCGGAACTACTCGTGTTCGGCGCCCGCGCCGGCAAGCACGCCGCGGGCGGAGACATGAAAGACGCCGAGATCTCGACGGGTCCCTCGGCCAAGAGCGAGGCCGGCGACCTCTCCGACGAGATCGAGATCGGTGCCGTCGACGCCGGCGACCGTAGCGTCGCCGCGGACGGCGCCGCCGTGGACGCGGCGACGGTCGTCGAGGCCGAGATCCAGCGCCAGCAGGAGCGGGTCGACGAACTTCTCGAAGAGGATGGGATCAACCACGCCCAGGTCCGCGAGGACATCCAGCAGACGATGACGGCCAACGTCAACGTCTTCCGCCGCGAGGACAACCTCAAGGACGCGCTCGACGACATCCGCGAGGCCCGCGAGCGCTACCAGCACGTCGCCGCCTCGGACCCCTCGCGCACCTACAACACCGACCTGATGCATACGATGGAGACTCGCAACATCATCGACATCGCCGAGTCCATCGCGGTCGGTGCCCTCGCACGCGAGGAGTTCCGCGGCGCCCACTGGCGCGAGCAGTACCAGGAGCGCCGGGACGAGGAGTGGCTCAAACACACCATGCTCGCCTGGAACGACGGCAACCCCGAACTCTACTACAAGCCCGTCCTCCTCGAAGGCGAGAAGGAGTACGAGCCCAAAGAACGCAGCTACTAACAGCGATCCCTTCTCGGGGCGGCGTTCCGCCCCTGCACAGCAGGCCCGTCTAAACGGCGTTCGCGGGTGCTACGCAACCGTGAGAACCGTTGGCAAAACCGCGACCGCTCGCCGTCAGGACTCGTCGCTGTCGGCGGCTTCGTCGTCGTCGCCGTCGGCCGCGTCGGCTTCCTCGCTGTCGTCGTCGCTCTCGTCGACGACCCAGTCCTCGCGGACGCGCTTGGTCCCGGAGTCGGTCTCGATGATGAGGATGTTGTAGTCCTCGGTCCCGGTCTTGACGCCGGTCACGGTCCCGCTGGATGTGCCGTAGACCGACGAGTCGGGGCCGGCGACGTGGAACGTCACGTCCTCGCCGCGCTCGACGGGCACGTCACCGAACCCGACGGGCGAGCGCGGCACCGACTGGGCACCGCCGCGATACAGCGGCTGGGACTGGGCACCGCTGTCGCCCGCGGCTGCAGCCTCCGAGACGGCCTCGCCGTCTGCCTCGCCGAGGCGGCGACCGAACCCGCAACGCTTGGTCTCCTCGACGACCACCTGGTCGATCGTCAGTGTCGGATGGGACTCCTTCCATTCGGCAAGCGCCGTCTCCATCCGCTCGGCCGTCAGGTCGTCCCGCGCGGACACGTCGACTTCGAACGACCGCACCGACCGCTCGCCCGTCCGCGACTCGACGACCAGCTGCGCTTCGAAGACGCTCTCCGATCTGTTCTTCGCCTGTCTCTCGTACTCAATTTCGGAACCGTCGACAGTTATCGTTGGCATGTCGGTAGCTCGACTGTTCGTATATTGGTGAGAAGTGAGTGATATATCTTTTCCAAGCCGTTTGGGAGAATCGAACGGTCCGTGGGAGATGCTGGCAGGTCGAACGGTCGTCGTTCGGATCGGTCACTACCGGGCTACACGTCGATTTAACGGACCGAGAGCGACCGAAAGTTGTTTTTGGTCGGTTTCGCTGTGTGGTAGCATGACGTACACAGTAGCAGTCGTCGGAACCGGCCCGGACCCGGAGAACCCGACCGTCGAGGGATTCGCGATGGGGTACCGACACGCCGAGTCGTTCGAAAACGACGATCGCTGCGAGGTCGTCGCCTGCGCGGACATCGTCCCGGAGAACGCAGAGGCGTTCGGCCGGACGTTCGACCTTCCCGACGACGGGGTCTTCGAGGAGTACGAGGCCATGCTCGACGCCGTCGAGCCCGACATCGTGACCGTCGCCGTGCCGCCGGCGATCCACGAGGACGTGGTCGTCGACTGCGCCCGTAGCGGTGTCGTCTCGGCGATCCACGCGGAGAAACCGATGGCTCACACCTGGGGCTCGGCCCGACGGATGGCCGAGGCCTGTTGGCGCCGCGACGTGCAACTCACGTTCAACCGACAGCGACGATTCGGCAAGCCGTTCAGAGAGGCGAAACGGCTGATCGACGACGGAGCGGTCGGCGACCTCCGTCGGATCGAGACCACCTGGAGCGACCTATACGACACCGGCGCCCACACGATCGACCTGACCGGCATGTTCGCCGGCGAGGCCGACCCCGAGTGGGTCATCGCACAGATCGACTACCGCGAGGAGGACGTGCGCTTCGGCATGCACCAGGAGAACCAGGCCTGGGCGCTCTGGGAGTACGAGACGGGCGTTCAAGGAGTCATCTCCGGCGGCGAGGGCAGCGACTTCGCAGAGGCCGCCCACGTGATCCGCGGCACCGACGGCGAGATCCGAATCGACAGCGAGACGGGCAACATGCTGGAGGTCCGTCGCGCCGGCGACGCCGAGTGGGAGGCCATCGACGTGGACGGCGAGGACCTGCACAGCGCCCACGCCGAGGGCCGAAAGTACGGCAGCGAGTACATCGACCGCGCGGCCAGCGAGGTCGTCGACGCACTGGCCAAGGGCCGCGAGTCCGAGCTCGGCGCGAAGAACGGCCTGAAGACCGCCGAGATCATCTTCGGCGCCTACGAGTCAGCCCGCAAGCGCGGCCGCGTCGACTTCCCGCTGGACGCCGAGGACAACGCCTTCGAGGCGCTCGTCGAGGCCGGTGAACTCGAATACGTGCCCGACGGCGCGACCGAGGAGAGCGACGACTGAGCGGGGCGAGCCCCGGTCTCCGCGCTCGCGGACGGGGGCGCCTTTTTGTCCGACCGCTCCCCAGTCCCCGAGCATGCAGTTCACGGAGTTCGGCGACGGCGACGAGCGGCTCCTCTTCGTCCTCGGCTGGGGCAACCGTACCCACCACGAGAACGTTCGGTGGCTGGTCGACGAGCTGGTCGCGGCCGGCTACACCGTCGACGTGGGAACTATTCCCGACCACGGGAGCGACTTCGACGCGGGGTACGTCCGCCCGACCCAGCGCCACCACGACGCCACTCAGCCCGACCGGATCCTCTCGCACAGCACCGGCGGCCTGGTCGCGGCCCACCTCGACTCGTCGGCGCCACGGGTCTACCTGAGCCCCTGGTGGGGGATGGCGAGCGAAGGGCTCCTCGAACGGCTCGTGCGGGCGCTCCGGATCGACCGGCCGGTGATACCGGTCCCCTTCGAGGAGGGTGCGCTCGGCGATCTGGCGACCGAGCGCCAGCGCGCAGAGGGGCCCGACCGGATCGCGCCGGCGTTCCTCCGAACGATCGCCGACGCCCAGTCGCGACTGCCCGACTTCCGCGAAGACAGCGTCGTCTTCTGTTCGCTCCGCGATAGCGTCGTCGGCGTCGACGCCATCGGCGACCACGCCCCCGCCGAGCGGACGGTCCTCTACGACGGCGGCCACGAGTCGTTCTCCTCCTCGTCGCGCGAGCGGACCGTCGAGTGGCTGCTGGCCGTGCTCGAGGAGGGACCCGGCGCGCTGACCGGGCCGGTTCGAACGGGTGCGAAGCCGGACCGCTGAGTGACCTCAGAACAGCACGTACAGCATGAGGTAGACGACGACGCCCAGGGTAAAGGAGATCAGCCACAGCGCCGCCGCGACCTTCCCGACGGTCGGGTGGCGCGTCTCCCGCAGCTCCGGGATCGAGTGAGTCAGTGCCAGCAGCAGGACGTAGATGACCAGCGGCACGCAGACGATGGCGAGGACGATGTGGATCGCCAGGATCCCGGGGTAGATCGCGTTCTCGACCAGCGGCGGTCCGGAGAAGTCGCTCGGGCCGAGCAGCGCGACGCGGTAGAGATAGGCGACCAGGAAGAGGGCGAACAGGCCGGTCGTCGACAGCATCGCCGCGCGGTGGCGAGCCACGTCACCGCGGCGGATCGCTCGCACACCGACCAGGATAGTTCCGACCGCCGTCGCGCTCACGACTGCGTTGACGTGCGGGATCGCTTCGAGCACCGCGTCGGGCGCTCGCGGCAGGAGACTCTGTGGGATCGCTTGCAGCGCCGCCGCGAAGACGAGCGCGAGCGCGACGACCGAGAGGACACCGGAGACCGCGGGGACGTGCTCCCTGACGTTCATCGGTGGCAACTGAGGGCTCTACCGTCAATGCAGTTGCGCTTCGGGCGCGACGAGCGACTCCGACGAGGGCGTCCGGCCGGGCAGAGAGGCCGTCGGCCGACTGTCAGGGCCAGAGCCCGCGGGCCTCGTGTGCCTCGGCGATGCGGGAGAGCGCGACGGCGTAGGCGGCGTCGCGCCAGGTGCCGTCGCTCGGTTCGAACGCGTCGGCGACGGCCTCGAACGCGGCGAGCATCTCGGTCTCCAGTTCTTCGCTGACGCGCTCGGCGGACCACGAGCGGCGGTTGATGTCCTGGAGCCACTCGAAGTAGGAGACGGTGACGCCGCCGGCGTTCGCCAGGATATCGGGGACGACCGGAACGCCCTGCTCGGCGAGTATCTCGTCGGCGGCGAACGACACCGGCCCGTTCGCGCCCTCGACCACGATGTCCGCGCGAACGTCGGAGACGTTCGCCTCCGTGATGGCGTTGCCGACGGCCGCAGGGACGAGTACGTCCACGTCGAGCCCCAGCAGTTCGTCGTTCGAAACGGTGCGGTCGGCGTGAGCCGCGACCGCTTCCGGCTGTTCCTCGTGGGAGGGGATCGAACGCGTGTCGAGCCCGTCAGGGTCGTAGGCGGCGCCCGTCACGTCGCTCACGGCGACGACGGTGGCCCCCCAGTCGTCGAGCAGGCGGGCGGCGTTCGCGCCGACGCTCCCGAACCCCTGCACCGCGACGGTCGCGTCGGTCAGCGGCGTGTCGTAGTACTCAGCGATCTCCCTGGTGACGATAGCGACGCTCCGACCGGGCGCCTCGGCGCGGCCCTCGCTCCCGCCGATGACCGGCGGCTTCCCGGTGACGACGCCGGGGATGGTCTCGGCCTCCTGCATGCTGTAGGCGTCCATCATCCACGACATCGTCTCGGCGTCGGTCCCCATGTCCGGCGCCGGGATGTCCGTCGTCGGGCCGATGACGTTACGGATCTCGTCGGTGAACCGCCGCGTGAGTCGTTCGCGTTCGTCGTCGCTCAGCTCCTTCGGGTCGACGACCACGCCGCCCTTCGCGCCGCCGAAGGGGATGTCCATCACCGCGCACTTCCAGGTCATCCACATCGCAAGCCCGATAGACTCCTCGCGGGAGACCTCGGGGTGGAACCGTATCCCGCCCTTGTACGGCCCGCGGACGCTGTCGTGCTGGGCGCGGAAGCCGCGGAACACTTCGACGCTCCCGTCGTCGCGCTCGATCGGCACGGTCACCTCGTGGACCGCGTCCGGATGGAGGAACCGCTCGACGACGTTCGGATCGACGTCGACCAGCGAGGCCGCCCGCCGCAGCTGACGGCGGGCCGTGGCAAGCGCCGACTCCGACGCTTCGATCGGGGGCTCTGTACTATCGGCTGTCGACCGGGACGGTGTGTCGGAAGACATGGTGGGGTCCGCTACTCCAGCGACATCGCGCGGTTCTGGAACTCGCCGTCGCAGTCCGGGCAGTCGCCCGGATGCGAGTCCGCTTTCACTATCGTCCCGCAGACGAGGCACTCGTAGTTCGATTTCGACGCCGCGTCGTCGGCGATGTCCTGATGGTGGGGCACGACAGGGACCACGGCGCGGGATAATATAATATTATGTATTTAGAGTATATTAACACATATTAATACTCTGTTCGGAGGGCGGTAAGGGGAATCACCCAGAGATGATCGTCTCTCGGTTAGATAACCCAGCGTGGTGATACCGACACGCCACCGACGACATGACACGACGAGAAACCAGTGCGGACGAGGCATCGATCCAGCTGAAGACGTGATCGTGCTCCACGAGCCAGCGAGCGATTGTCACGCCCAAAAGATTCCGAAAGTGGTTGCCGTGGTCGATAGATCTGCACTCAGCCTTTCGCTTCGCGCCACCAACCCACGACTGCGAGTCCTATGAATCCTGCAAATAGTATCGCATCGGATGGTGACGTATATTGCGAGAAATTTGATAGGGAGACAACTAGCATGAATCCAGATAACACTGCAAATACTAAATAAAACGTACTAACGTGGTTCATCTGTTAGAATTGTGTGTCTGAGACAACTGTTGATTATACGTTTACAGCCCTATTAGGTCTAATCCCTCGTCGGCGAGACTTCCGATCCCGTCTGCGAGGTCGTCAGCGATGTCTGTTGCTGTTCTCCAGGCATCTTCGCCAACATCTTCCAGTTCGTCAACTAGATCGTCGTCAAAGAGGTCTCCTTCACACAAGGGGACGATGAACACTGCTGGCTTCGTCTCGTACGATACATACACCTCGAATTCGACACCGTCACAACCGGTCTGTTGGGAGAAAATTCCTTCAACGGTACAGCCTGCAACACCGGCAGTGCAGATCGCACCGACGATACTCGCACCCCCTACGACGCTGACTGGACCACCAAACGCACTAGCAGCACCGCCTGCGACAGCAACACCTGCACACGTTACACCGGCCCCGCCAGTAGGTGCGCCCATCTCGTCTAGCTTTTCCGTTACTGGGTTGTCAGAACCGTAGACATCATTACACAGGTCGTTAGCATCAACCGTAGCAACATATTCCCAGCCTTCTGGCGCATCGAATTCAGGCATCTTCATTACCCCCCGACGAAACAGGGATTTCGAGGACGTTCACTTCGTTTTCGTCCATTGCTCCGGACTTATCTTCGACTCCCGTGAGGCAGTCGTCGATGTGGATCGACTCCCCCTCACACTGGGAGATACACCGTGCAAGGATCTCGTCGTCGTTCTTGTGACCGAACAATGCCGCTCCACGAGTCTTGTCGTCGTCCGCATCGCCGACGTATTCACAGGGGAATCGCACCATTTTCGTCTCTTCACCAGTACTTGTGTTAGTCAACTTCGCGGCTTCCATCTCTCCGAAATTAGGCTTGTAGTCTCTGTTTCGTGTCGTTCGACGGATGGTCTTGAACGCTGCCGATGAGAATACCTCTCCTCTGAGCTGCCCTTTCTCCTTTGGCGTGAGTTCTTGGATTTCGTACTCTTCTTCGTCGTCTTCACCGCCTGCGCTGACGGTTCCAATTCCGCTCACTAGGCCGAAACCGGCCAGCGCCGTGCTTCCAGACATCTTGAGAACGCTGCGGCGATTGAGATCCTCGCTTGTCGACTGTGAGGATTGACTTTGGTCAACCATTTGCGGGTTACTACCCAACTGCCAACAAACATCTTACCCTAGTAATATTTTCTGTTAAGCATTACTCGATGGGAAAATGAGGAAATCAAAATGAATGATGTTATTTAAAAACACGATACTGATGACTCCCCTTCTCTTGGAAAATACCTCTCAGACCGAGAGTCGTCACTGTCCGTTGCTCAATTGCAGGAAGTCAGCAAAACGCGAGCGGCCACAGAAAATCGGACCGGGGTGACCGCGTCAGTGGAAGGTACGGCCGACTTCGCCCTCGCCGGACTCGGGTTCGGCGGTGTCGAAGCGCTCTTCGATCTCCTCGTACTGCTCGCGGGTGTCCTCGTCGACGCTGGGGCCGACCTCGTCGAGCGCGTGCTCGAAGTGGTCCATCGTGACCTTCACGTTGCCGACGGTGTCGCCGATGTCCTCGGGGTCGACGCTCGCGAGGAACTCGCGGGTCGCGGCCATCGACGCCTCGCGGGTGACCGCCTCGATGTCGGCGCCGACGTAGCCGTCCGTGCGGGCCGCGAGGCCGTCCAGGACGACGCCCTCGGCGAGCGGCTTGTCGCGGGTGTGGACCTCGAAGATCTTGCGGCGGGCCTCCTCGTCCGGGACGGGCACGTGGACGTGCCTGTCCAGGCGACCCGGTCGCAGCAGTGCGCTGTCGATGAGGTCCGGACGGTTCGTCGTCGCGATGACGACCACGTCCTCCAGCTCCTCGAGCCCGTCGAGCTCCGTCAGCAGCTGGGAGACGACGCGCTCGCCGACGCCGGAGTCGGTGGTGTTGCCGCCGCGTTCGCCGGCGATGGAGTCGATCTCGTCGAAGAACACCACGGTGGGTGCGTTGGCGCGAGCCTTCTCGAAGACCTCGCGGACGCCCTTCTCGGACTCGCCCACGAACTTGTTCAGCAGTTCGGGGCCCTTGATCGAGATGAAGTTCGACTGGGCCTCGTTGGCGATGGCCTTGGCGAGCAGGGTCTTCCCGGTGCCGGGCGGGCCGTACATCAGCACGCCCTTGGCGGCCTGCATGTCCATGGCCTCGAACACCTCGGGGTAGTCGAGCGGCCACTGGATCGTCTCGCGCAGCCGTTCTTTGGTGTCTTCGAGCCCGCCGACCTGGTCCCAGGTCACGTCGGGCACCTCGACGAACACCTCGCGCAGGGCCGACGGTTCGATGCCCTTCAGCGCCTGCTTGAAGTCGTTCTCCGTGACTTCCAGGTGTTCGAGCACCTCGGCGTCGATCTCGTCCGATTCGAGGTCGAGCTCGGGGCGGATGCGCCGGAGCGCGTTCATCGCCGACTCCTTGGTCAGCGACTCCAGGTCCGCGCCGACGAAGCCGTGCGTGCTCTCGGCGTACTGCTCCAGGTCGATACCGTCGACCAGCGGCATCCCGCGGGTGTGGACCTGCAGGATCTCCTTGCGGCCGTTCTTGTCGGGGACGCCGATCTCGATCTCGCGGTCGAAGCGACCGCCGCGGCGCAGCGCCGGGTCGACGGCGTCGACGCGGTTGGTCGCGCCGATGACGATGACCTGGCCGCGCGATTCGAGGCCGTCCATCAGTGACAGGAGCTGGGCGACGACGCGGCGTTCCACGTCGCCCTGGGTCTCGCCGCGCTTGGGCGCGATCGAGTCGATCTCGTCGATGAAGACGATGGCGGGGGCGTTCTCCTCGGCCTCGTCGAAGACCTCGCGGAGCTGCTCCTCGCTCTCCCCGTAGTATTTCGACATGATCTCCGGCCCGGAGATGTCGGTGAAGTACGCGTCGATCTCGTTGGCGACGGCCTTGGCCATCAGCGTCTTGCCGGTGCCGGGCGGGCCGTGCAGCAGGACGCCCTTCGGCGGCTCGATGCCGAGCGTCTCGAACAGCTCGGGGTGGCGCATCGGCAACTCGATCATCTCGCGGACCTGTTCGAGCTCGTCGTCCAGGCCGCCGATGTCCTCGTAGGTGATGTCGGGGGCGCCGCCCTCGGGGGCGCCGGGGGCGCCGCCCGTGATCTGCTCGGCGGGCTTCTCGGCCACGTCGATCTCCGTCGAGTCCGTCACGACGACGGTACCCGACGGCTCGGTGCCGGCGACTTTCAGCGGGATCTTCTGGCCGCTCATCGACGAGAGCGGACCGAGCCCGAAGCTGACGGGCACTGTCTGGCCCTCGGTGACGGCCTGGCCGCTGAGATTGTTGCGGATCATCGGCCCGACGTTACCGCGAACCCGTAGGTTCTGCGGGAGCGCGACGCTGACCCGGCTGGCCGGGTTCACGTCGGCCTTCTCGACGTCGACGTTGTCGTCGATGCCGGCGTCGGCCTCCTGGCGGAGGCGGCCGTCGATGCGGATGACGCCGCGGCCCTCGTCCTCGGGGTAGCCCGGCCACACACGAGCGACTGCGCGGGAGCCATCGCCTTCGATGACGATGTAGTCGCCGTTCTCGAGGTCGAGCTCCGCCATCGCCGCGCGGTCGATCGCGGCTAGTCCGCGTCCCGCGTCCTTCTGCTTGAGGGGCTTGACAGAGAGTCTCATGGGCTCACCTCGATAGTGAGAACTCCGTTGCGGATAAACGCTCGTGCGTCACCCGAAAGCTCCAGGTCGTACTGCTCGCCGTCGACGACGACGATGACCGCGTCGTCGAGCACGTCGACCGACGCGTCCCGGCCCGGACCAAAGTCCGCCGCCAGCACCGTCTCCTCGTCGTACTCGTAGCGCCGCAGGCCGACGTCGTCGGCCAGCTGTTGGGTTCCGGTCATACTAACTCAGAGTTAGCGCGATAAGTATTTAAATCTATCGGTAAATTACCCCCATACGGGGTGGTTTTTCGGCCGATCGGTACAATTGCGGTTCACACTGACAGCACGTTGGGGGTTCGGGGCGGAGCGGCGGTCGCCGACGGCCGCCGCAGCTTTGAGCCGGGCGACCCAAGAGCCGGTATGGAGACGGTGCGCCACGACGGCCGGGAGACGGCCTATCGGGTCGGCGGCGACGACGGGAACGCCGACGTCCTCTACGTCCACGGCAGCGGCGCCACCCATCGGCTGTGGGTCGCGCAGTACGGCCCCGACGGGCCGGTCCGCCCCGCCGCGGCCCTGGATCTCGGTGGACACGGCGACTCCGGGGACGTAGCGACCGAACCGGGCCCCGAGACTCTCCACGCGTACGCACGCGACGCGATCGCGGTCGCAGAAGCGACCGGCGCGCGAGCGCTCGTCGGCAACTCCCTCGGGGGTGCGGTCGTCCTCCGCGTCGCGCTCGACACCGACTTCGACCCTGACGCGCTCGTGCTGGCCGGCACCGGCGCGAGACTCGCGGTTCACGAGGGGCTGCGGGAGTGGCTCGCAGACGACTTCGACCGGGCCGTCGAGTTCCTGCACGAACCGGACCGGTTGTTCCACGACGCCGACGAGCCGACCCTCGACCGGTCGCGCGAGCAGCTGCGAGCGACCGGGCAGGCGGTCACTCGACGCGACTTCCTGACCTGCCACGCCTTCGACGTTCGCGACCGCCTCGGCGAGGTCGACGCCCCCGCGCTGGCCGTCGTCGGCGAACACGATTCGCTAACGCCTCCGAGGTTCCACGAGTACCTCGCCGACCGCCTTCACGACTGTGAGTACGCCGAGATCCCCGACGCCGCTCACCTGGCGATGGCCGAACGACCCGCGGCGTTCAACGCCGTCGTCGGGCGGTTCCTCGACTCCCGTGTGCGGTGAGTTACGGTGAACGACCCACACCAGGCTCGCCGGGGCGAAACAGGGGACTGAAGTCGCCGTCGCCGAAACTCCCGATCATGCCAGCGCGCGTCGAGCGGACCGACCCGGACGGCATCGACTACGGCCGGGTCATGCAGCTCACCTTCGTCGTGACGATCGTCGCGGGAGCGCCGCTCGTCGCCGCGCTCTCGCTGGCCGTCGACTTGACGACCTGGACCGAGCGGGCCCTGTTCGCCGTCCGCGTCGGGGCCCTCGTCTGGATCGTCACCGCCCTCTCGGTCTATCTCTACGAGCGCCGGATCACCGAGTGAGTCAGACCCGTTCCTCGACCCACTGGAAGTCGATCCCGGCGGCCGCGGCGGCCTCCCGGTCGGAATCGGAGTCGCCGACGAACAGCGCCGCGGACGGCTCCGCACCGAGCAGGTCCGCGGCGTGGAGCAACGGTCCGGGGTCGGGTTTGACCGTCTCGTGGGAGTCCCGACCGACGACGGCGTCGACGTGACCGTCGACACCGTGCAGTTCGAGCGCGATCCGACAGGCCGCCTCGCAGTTGAGCGAGCAGACCCCGACCGGGACCGAGTGGGGCAAGTCGTCCGCGAGCGCGAGCCGTCGTGCGCTCCGGGCACCCTCGCGCTCGAACTCCGCGATGGCGTCGTCGACACGGTCGAGCAGGCCGTTCGCCGCGGCAGTCTCGCGCATCTCCCAGATGTCCGCGTTCGACACGTCGTGCCCGCGGGCCCGCAGGATCGCCGCACAGCGCTCGGCGACGGCCCCCCAGTCCACGTCGAGTCGGACCAGCGTCCCGTCCAGGTCGTAGACGATGGCGTCGTACTCCGTCACGGGAGAGGGTAGGGATCGAGCCAGCAAATGCGTGTCGACCGCCGCCGACCGCGTGACAGTCCGCCTCGGCGGCGACGCCGAGCGCTACTCCCCGAGCAGGTCCCGCGCGATGATGTCTTTCTGGATCTGGCTGGTCCCCTCGTAGATGGTCGTCACCTTGGCGTCGCGGTAGAACCGCTCGACCGGGAATTCCGAGGTGTAGCCGTAGCCGCCGTGGATCTGGACGGCCTCGTTGGTCACCTCGACGGCCGCCTCGCTCGCGAAGTACTTCGCGACGCTGGCGGCCGTCCGCGCGGACTCGCCGCGGTCCTGTGCGGCCGCGGCCTCGTGCGTGAGCGCCCGCGCCGCCCGCACGCTCGTCCACATGTCCGCGAGCTTGTGCCGGATCGACTGGATGTCCGCGATCGGCCGGTCGAACTGCTCGCGCTCGCCCGCGTAGGCGACGGCCTCGTCCAGGGCCGCCTGCGCCAGCCCGACCGACTGGGCGGCGATGCCGATCCGGCCGCCGGTCAAAATCGAGAACGCCGCCGCAAGCCCGCGCCCCGGCTCGGTCAGTCGATACCGCGCCGGGACCCGCACCGCGTCGAAGACCAGGCTCGTCGTGTCGCTCGCTCGCAGCCCGAGCTTGTCCTCCTTCTTCCCGACTTCTAGCCCGCCGGCGTCGGCCGGGACCAGAAACTGCGTCACCGACTCGGGGTCGTCCGGATCGGTCTTCGCGAAGACGACGACCACGCCCGACCGCTCGCCGTTGGTGATCCACTGCTTCTCGCCGTCGATGACGTACGCGTCGCCGCCGTCGACCGCCCGAGCGGTGGTCGACATCTCCGCGGGGTTCGATCCCGCCTCGGGCTCCGAGAGCGCGAACGCCCCGACGGGTCGGCCGTCGACCATCTCCGGGAGCCACTCCTCGCGGACCGACTCCGCGCCGAACTCCGCGATGCAGGCGGTCGCCAGGCAGTGGACCGACAGCGCCGTCGCGACCGCCAGCGACCCGTGGGCCACCGCCTCGTTGACGACCGCGTAGGTCAGCCGGTCGGCGTCGAACCCGCCGTAAGTCTCGGGAACGGTCAGCCCCGTCAGGTCCAGGTCGGCCAGCCCGTCCCACACGTCCTCGGGGAACGCGCTCTCCCGATCCGCTTCGGCCGCGACCGGTCGGATCTCCGAGTCGGCGAACTCCCGGACGGCCTCGCGGATCGCCGACTGCGTGGGCGAAAGCTCCATAACGCCCTGTTGGGCCAGCGCCGGCAAAAGTTGCCCGGCCACGACGGCAGCGCGCCCGTCAGGGGCTGCTCGGGCAGTTGACGGCGGGGGCGCTCAGCTCGACTGGGGGGACGGTCCGGGCGCCGTTGTACTGGCTGTAGTCGAAGGTGTCCGAGACCGCGATCTGGCCGTTGATGTAGATCCGGTTGTGGTAGCCGGCGACCACGTCGATGATCTTCAGCTTGCTCCCCGAACAGCCGGGTTTGAACACCATGTAGATGTCGTTGGTCGGCTCCGTCGAGCTCCCGGTCTTCGGGACGATCTCGTTGCCGCTTCCGGTCGAGGCGAGATCGTAGGCGTCTTTCCCGTAGGCTTTGTCCGGGTCGTCAGTCCAGTTCAGCCCGTTCGCGTTGCCCTTCATGTGGACGTTGTCGGTCATCACGATGACCCACACCGGCGGGGAGAAGCCCTCGACCGGTTTGTCGTACTTGCGGATGTAGTGGAACTGGTTGGTCACCGGGATCGTGCCCACGTCCTCGGCGTAGGAGTTCGACGGCGAGAAGCCGTCGTCGGTCGGACCGTCGGGGTCGATCTCGATGCCGAACGTGAAGTCGGGCTGGACGCGCACCTTCTTCAGGGTCGAGCCGTTCTCGATGTAGGCGTACTCGAACTTCTGGGGCAGCGCTCTGATCCGGTCACAGGACAGGCCGCGCTCGACCCTGTAGTCTCTCACCGGATAGGTCGTCTCGCCCTCCTCCGAGACGATCTCGATGTGGTCGCCGGGGTAGAGACAGGTAAAATCGAGCGGTTCGTGGCCGTTCCAGCGGTGGACGCGATTGTCGTTTACCTCGAGGATGTACGTCGTGTCCTCGTTGCGCAGCGCGTCGGGCGAGACCCGCAGGCTGTCGTTGCCGCCCTCCTCGAACTCGATATCGAAGGTGCCGACACCGTGGACCTGTGCGCTGTCGGTGGACGAGCGCGCGAGGTCTGTCGTCAGCACGGTGACGAGCGTCGCCAGCAGGACGACGATCACCACCAGCAGCGTCACACCGACGGGTGTCGATACCCCCAGTACCCCGATCTCGCCGTCGGTCGTGCCGAACATTCCACACCCCCTGCTGATAGCACACAGACCGGTCAACTACTTATGATCTTCGAGCGCTTTCTCGATCTGAAAACACCGATAGCGTCCGCACGGGGCGACCGGTTCGAAGGCGACGCTCGACCGGGGCTCAGTCGGATTCGACCAGACGAACGTCCAGCTCGGCTTCGAGGGCGGCGATGAGCGACCCCCCGACGTTCGCCTGGGTCGCCCGCCCCTGTTCGACGGCGAGCACGTCCGACTCCTCGGCGTCGACGGCCTCGGCGAGCTCGCCGGTCTGGAGGCCGGCGTCCTGGCGCGCCTCGACGAGCACGTCGCCGTAGTCGCTGACGAGGTAGGGCAACTGGTCGTCGTCGTAGTCGGCACCGTCTTCCCAGTGGCTGGTGTCGGCCCTGGCGGCGTCCTGCATACGTGCGGTGTTCTGAGCGGCCTGTCGCTTCCGGTCGCCGTCGCGGTCGCCGTCGTCGGACCCCCCGCCCGGTGTCTCGTCGTGCTGGGCGCACTCCGAGCAGACGCTGAGCGTCGCTCCCGCTACGCTCGCGGTCTGTAGATCCACGTTTTCCGCCCCGCAGAGTTCGCAACTGTCGCTGGCGCTGGAGCCGGCGCCACCGGTCGAGTACTTAGCCATGCTGGGGGGTAGTGGAGCCCCCGTATTTGAATGGCCCGTTTTCCCTCGTCCGGATGACCTGACAGTCAGCTTGTGTCGGCACACGGGGCCGGTCGCGTCGCGGCGGGCCGGCGCCGAACCGACGAGGGCGTGCGGTCGGCACCCACTGAGCGCCGAAACCGACAGTGATTTTAATGCCCCTCGGGAATAGATGAATGCGGAAAACCGCAAGAGCCTACGAGTGCGTGGGTAGCCAAGCCAGGCCAACGGCGCAGCGTTGAGGGCGCTGTCCCGTAGGGGTCCGCCGGTTCAAATCCGGTCCCACGCACTACCAGTCCGCCCACGGCGGACGACAGTGCAGGTGCATCCCTCAGGGACTGCACCCACGCAAACTTCCTACCGAAGCTACTCGCCGAGCCGCGGCCGTCGGGACTACCGGTCCGCCAGCGATGGACGGACACAGGTGCATCCCTCAGGGAGTCACGCGAGCGAGCCCCGTTCCGGCCGGTCACTCACCGCGAACGACCAGCGACAGCGCGAGCGCGAGCGCCGTCGCCGCGAAGCCGGCCAGCACCACGAACAGCAGCCGGGACGAGCCGTACGTGAGCACCCACCCGGCGACAGAGGCGCCGAGGGCGCCGAACCCGAAGATGGCGAGGTACGTGTAGCCAAAGGAGAGCCCGCGGTGTGCGGGCGGCGAGTACTTGGCGATCGTCGCCTGCGTGATGGGCTGCATCCCGAACAGCACGAACCCGAGCGCGCCACTGACGGCCAGCAGCGCCGGTAACGAAGCCGAGACCGGAACGAACAACAGGGTGACGACGACCAGGCAACTCAGCGCGACGGCCAGCGCGCGCTCGGGGTCGACGGCGTCGGTGAGCCGACCGCCGACGTACTGGCCGCCGATACCCACCGCGAGCAGGCCCGCGTAGAGGTACCGCGAGAGGTCGAACTCGGCGGCGAACGCCCCCTCGGAGAACGGCCCGGCCGCGGCGGCGCCGACCAGCGGCTCGAGGAAGTCGCTCAGCAGCCCCGGGAAGAACGTCAGCATCCCGCGGTAGTACAGTCCGTTGAACATCACGAGGGCGAAGACGGTCAGGAAGCCGACGGTGAACACCGTCCGCGAGGCGGCCAGGAACTCCGCTGCCGAGCCCACGTTCGTCTCGACCGCGTCGCCGCCGTCGGCGGCGGCGTCCGGGCCGACCGCCGCCGTCTCGTCGAACTCCGCGCGGAGGCCGGCGACCGTCGCGACGAAGGCCGGGACCGATAACACCGCGACTGCGACCCGCCAGTCGGCGACGACGAGCAGGAGCGCGGTGAGGAACGGCCCGGCGACGATGCCGGCGTTGCCGGCCATCCCGTGGTAGGCGAACGCGGCCCCCCGCTCCTCGACGCCCTTGCTGATGAGCGTCAGCCCGGCCGGGTGGTAGACGCTGGCCGCGACGCCCCACAGCGCGAGCGCGAGCGCGATCCCGGCGACACCGGGGAGGAGGCTCAACAGCAGGAAAGACAGCCCCATCCCGAGCGTGCAGCCGACGACGAGGACCCGCGAGCCGAAGCGGTCGACGAGCAGGCCCGCCGGGACCGCGCCGACGCCGAACAGGCCGTAGCCGACGGCGACGACGGTCCCCAGCGTCGCCGACGTGACCGGGAACTCGACGAGCCACACCGTCACCAGGATCGGCACCGCCAGCTCGTAGGTGTGGACGAGCCCGTGACTGACCATGGTGAACCCGGTGATCGCACGGTCGTTGCCGTTCATCGTTGCCCCCGCTCGCTGACTCGGCGGTCCATCGTACTGTAGCCTATAGGCGGCTATTTCAATGCGATTTCCGTTAGAGAACGAAACGAACCCCCGGGTCGGATCTACGGCCTCAAAGGACCGCGACCGGGGTCGGGTGACCGACAGTCGGCGAGGAACGATATCGGGCCGTTGCCGGTCAGTAGCTCGCGTCCTGGACGACGTTGAGGTCGAAACTCACGTCGGCCGGCTCGTCGTCGGGGCTGAGATACCCCTGGGCGAAGGCGGTGTAGACGGTGCCGCCGTTGAGCGACACGTCGTAGTCGGCGACGACCTCGCCGTCGTTGGAGTCGGTGTCGCCGCGGATCTGCACGGTGTAGTCGTTGGCCTCGACGGTGGTGTAGCCGGACTCGCCGAAGGCGACGCCGTCGAACAGCACCACGTCGCCGCCGGCGGCGGTCACGTCGACGGCCGGGGCGTCCGGTGAGCCGTGGACGACGCGCAGTCGGGCCATGTTCCCGCCGGGATCGCTGTTGTCGTCTTCGAGGACGAGCGGCTGGAACTCGGTGTCCTCGCTGGTCAGCTCGCCCGCGGCGACGACGGTGTAGTCGCCGGTGCCAACGGTGACGGGGCCCTCGAAGGCGACGGTGTCGGCGTCGCCCGCGGCGGTGATGGTGACCGTGCGTTCGCCGCTGGGCACGGACATGTAGTCGCTGACCACGCCGAAGGGCACGTCCGAGAGGGCCTGACTGTCGTCGACGTACACGTCCACGTTCGGGGCGTCCGGGGACATGTGGGCGACCCTGACCGACCCGGTCTCGACCAGCCCGCCGCCGCCCGCGCCGGAGTCGACGGCGACGGTCAGGTCGAACGGTGCCTCGGCGTCCTCGTCGCCGGGCGAGAGGTAGCCGCCGGCGAAGGCGGTGTAGACGGTTCCGCCGGTAAGTTCGACGGTGTACTCGGCGACGACGTCGCCGTCGTTGGAGTCGGTGTCGCCGCGGACCCCGAGCGTGTAGGTCCCGGCGGGGACCTCGACGTAGCCGGACTCGCCGAACGGGACCCCGTCGAACAGGACGGTGTCGCCGCCGGCGGCGGTCACGTCGACCGCGGGCGCGTCGGGCGACGCGTGGACGAGGCGGACGCGGGCGGTGTCCGACCCGACGTCGCTGTTGTCGTCTTCGAGGATCAGCGGGCGGAACTCGCTGTCCTCGCTGGACAGTTCACCGATCGCCGCGATGGTGTAGTCGGTGTCGGCCTCGACGGTCACCTCGCCTTCGAAGGCGACGGTGTCGGCGTCGCCCGCGGCGGTGATCGTGACCATGTGGGTCCCGGCGGGCAGTTCCAGGTAGTCGCTGATCGCGCGGAACGGCACGTCGGAGAGGGTCTCGCTGTCGTTGACGTACACGTCGACGTTCGGGGCGTCGGGCGAGAAGTGCGCCACGCGGACGTTCGCGGTACCACCCATCCCGGAGTCGGTGGCGGTGTCGGTGTCCATCCCGTCGTCCATGGCGTCCGTCTCGGTGTCCATGCCCCCGTCCATGCCGTCGGAACCGTCGCCGTCGCCGCCGTCGGCCTCGGTATCGGTAGATCCCCCGTCGGACCCACAGCCGGCGAGTCCGACCGCGGCCGATGCACCGAGCGCTGCGAGCAGGTCGCGTCGCGTCTTGCGTGTCATCGCTAGGGTCGCAGGAAACGAACGACATGAACGTTATCCGACGTGACACCGGACCCAGGCCCCGGAGTCACCCAATTTCGTTCGAAGTCCGTGTCGATTACCGGAGATAGCCCACCGAGAAGGGCCGAACGGGCGACGTTCGACAGACGCTCAGTCCCAGGTGACCCAGGCGAGAAAGAGGATGGAGGCGAGTTCGAGGATCTGGACGAACGTCATCGCGCGGCCGGCGACGGGGGCCGCCGAGCGCAGCAAATCCGCTACCTGCGGGTCGACCACGTAGTAGTACACCGACAGGCAGTTCTCGGCGAGCAACAGCAGGCCGAACACGAGCAGGCCCAGCGGGTGCTTCGACCGGAACTCGAGGTAGTTGCGGGTCCAGATGCCCACGAGCGCGAAGATCGGAAGAGCGTCGTGTAGGGAAAGCGCGCTCGCGGCGTCCAGCCAGAGACTCATCCGTTCCTCCCTTGTCCGCGCCGCCGAATATACGTGTTCCTAATTTCGACCATACTCACTCGACCCGTTCGAAGATCCGTTCGACCGTCTCCCAGTTGGCACGCACCCGGTCGGTCGGCAGGTAGACCGCCCCGTAGTCGTCGCCGCTCTTGTCGACGATGTCGTTGTCGAGCAACACGTCGAGGTGGTGTCTGACCGTCTTGTAGTCCAGATCGAGGTCGTCGGCCAGCTGGTGAGCGTTGCGAGGCCGTTCGTCCAGCGTCTGGAGGATCCTGATCCGGTTTCGCCCCCCGCGCGTCCCGGTGAGCACGTACCACAGGGTCCCCTCCATTACCAATCCGCTACGGAGGACACGCCGTAAGCGTACCGGAGTCGGCGGCGGGCCGGCCGGATCCGCGCCGGCAGCGGCGCCTCCTCGGGGGGAGCTCACTCCGGTCCGACCGCGTCGGGACCGCCGGTGTCGACGATGTCGGGTTCCTCGCCGGCGACCACCCCCTCCAGCGTCTCCGTGTCGACCCCCACCGCCTCCCGTTTCTCGGCGAGGCGCCGCTCGAGGCGCCGGTAGTCCTCGCCGTCAGGGCCATCGGGACCGCCGCCGTTGGCTTCCAGCGTCGCTTTCTTCGACGCGAGTGCCAGGAACTGCCGCAGCGCGTCGTCGTAGGTCGCCCGACGGCGCATCTCGTCGACCACCGCGACCAGCTCCGCCCGCCCGACGGGCTTGACCACGTACTCGTCGAACGGGAGGTCGACGATGTCCACCGACGGGTCGACCGCCGTCACCATGACGACGCGACAGTCGAGCCCGCGCTCGTCGATCCGCGCGAGCACCTCGTCGCCCGACAGCCCGGGCATCCGCCTGTCGAGCAGGGCCACCTCGACCGTCGCGTCCAGCGCCGCCAGCGCCGCCTCACCGTCGTAGACGGCCTCGACGGCGTACTCGTCCGCGAGAAACGCCGCGTACGTGTCTGCGATGACCCGATTGTCGTCGACGACCAGCACCGTCGGTGGCGCCGTCGTACCTTCCTCGACGGACTCGTCTTCCCCGTTCCCCGGTCTCTCGGCGCTCATCGTGCGACGTTTCGGCAGTCCGAGCAAATAGGTTGTGCCCCCGTTTACAGAATTGATACCAGAATCCTCTTGTGAACACGCCCGACGGATCGGTCAGGTCTCTCGATCAGCCGCGATTTCACGCCGAAAAATAGTCTCGATAACCAACCAATTTCAAATCTAATATCTGGGCCAAAAACCTTTTTACACACCGGCGAATACGAGTAAGTGCGGCACCAGTTCGGTGCCAACCCACCCACCCACCCCCCACACCCACCCCACCTTTCTGCGGACGTTACCCACCCAGCGACAGCGCCGTCGCCCGGACGCGGACCCGTGTCGAAACGCCTGAGTGGCGACTCGCTGTAGGTCTGGTATGGTTTCGGCTACCGCCGCGGTTCTCGCGCTACTGACCGGCTTCCTGACCGGCGCTGTCTTTCGGTTTCTGAACGTCCCGATCCCCGCTCCGCCGAACATCGCGGGCGTCCTCGGGATCGTCGGGATCTATCTGGGCTACGTCGTCCTCGACCACTTCGAAGTGGGGATCGACTTGCTCAGTTACTTCTGACGCGTCGAAAACAGGGCAGGTGGGTCAGTCGTCGGCCGAGGAGTGGCCGACGGCCGGGCGCGTTACCTCGCGGTCTGTCTGCTCGCCCTCGATGTCGTAGGGGTACTTGCCGGTGACACAGCCCAGACACAGGTCCGAGCCGGACGTGTTCAGCGCCTCGGCGATCGCCTCGATCGAGAGGTACGACAGCGAGTCGGCCTGGATCTCCTCTCGGATCTCCTCGACGGACTTGTCCGCCGCGATCAGCTCGTCGCGGCTCGCCATGTCGATGCCCATGTAACAGGGGGCGATGATCGGCGGCGCGCCGATGCGGACGTGGACCTCCTCGGCGCCGGCCTCGTAGAGCAACTCGACCAGCTGCGAGGAGGTGGTCCCGCGGACGATGGAGTCGTCGATGACCGTGACGGTCTTGCCCTCGACCGTACTTTTGATGGGGTTGAGCTTCAGGCGGACGGCCCGCTCGCGCTCGTCCTGGGTGGGCATGATGAACGTCCGGCCGACGTACCGGTTTTTCATCAGCCCCTCGGCGAAGTCCACACCTTCGGGAGCGGCGTCGGCGTAGCCGGTCGCGAACGCCCGACCGGAGTCGGGCACCGGCATCACCACGTCGGTCTCGATACCGGACTCCTCCCAGAGCGCGCCGCCCAGGTTCCGGCGCACCTCGTAGACGAGCTCGTCGTCGATGACCGAGTCGGGCCGCGCGAAGTAGACGTGCTCGAAGAAGCAGTGGGCGGTCTGCTCGGTCTCGACGAGCTGGTAGGTGTCGAAGCCGCTGCCGTCGTCGTGGAGGACGACCAGCTCGCCCGGCCGCACGTCGCGGACGAGTTCGCCGTCGAGCGTGTCGATGGCCGCGCTCTCGGAGGCGAGCACGTAGCCGTCGTCGAGCTCGCCGATACACAGCGGCCGGTTCCCCTGGGGGTCACGCACGCCGAGGACGGTCTCGTCGTGGGTGATCGTCAGGGAGTAGGAGCCGTGGATGCGGCTCATCGTCCGCTTGACCGCCCGGACCAGGTCCTCTTCGAGGAGGTTCCGGGCGAGGTCGTGGGCGATCACCTCGGTGTCGCCGTCGGAGGTGAAGGCGTGGCCCAGCGCGGCCAGCTCGTCGCGGATCTCGTCGGTATTGATGAGGTTGCCGTTGTGTGCGAGCCCGAGTGACCCGCTCTTGAACGAGACCGAAAAGGGCTGGGCACAGCAGTTGTTGACGCTGCCCGAAGTCGGATAGCGGACGTGGCCGATGCCGTTGGAGCCGTTGAGCGAATCGAGGTCGTCCTCGTCGAACACGTCGCCGACGAGGCCCATCTCGACGTGTTCGTACTGCTGGAATCCGTCGTGGGTGACGATCCCGGCCGACTCCTGGCCGCGGTGCTGGAGGGCGTAGAGCGAATAGTAGAGGGGGCGGGCGACGTCACGGTCGGCAGTAGAGAT
>ENA-ORCR01000483-ORCR01000483.1-marine-metagenome-genome-assembly--contig:-NODE-483-length-21694-cov-3.718185_pt1 | contig 21694 bp, 19 predicted proteins | sample MGYA00237782_ERZ508514 | MGnify/ENA primary metagenome ERZ508514 (study PRJEB26185, sample SAMN06268960) | marine metagenome | isolation source: Eden Landing Ponds, San Francisco, CA, USA | place...
CCCCCTGTGTTTCGTCCCCTTCGACACCCGATACACCGGCCATCGCACCAAGTCCCGCCATCCCAGCGAGATACTGCCGCCGTTTCATGGCTACTCAGTCATGGATCATCCCCTGCTAATAAAGATGGGGAATTATTTCCTCCAACTTTTCCAAACGGGTCGAGAGATGCCGAGCCGCGGGAAAATCGACGAATAGCGCATCGGCTACTCGGCCGTGGATCGGCCCCAATCTCGCCACCCAAGCGAGTCGATTCCACCGTCGATTCCGTTGTGCGCGGTAGTGACTGTGAGACACCACCCCATGAAATAAGTTACGAACAAATACCACAATCATTTCAGATCGGGAGGGATGGCGCACAGCCAGGGTGGTCTTCGGCGGGTCCGCACGAACCAAAAGCGGCTATCAACGGGCGCAGTCGCGGCGGACCTGGAACCCTCCGAGTCGAGACTTTCGCCGAGAGCCCGGTCGAGAACCGGCGTCGTACGGAACTCGCTCAGGGCGACGCAACGGCTTCCCCATCGGCGGACGACGAGTGTTCCTCACTGCCTACGTCGCTCGCCGCCTCCGTCGCCGGGCAGAGCCGTCCGATGTCCCGCGTTTCGTGACCCACGCCCTGCATCAACAGCGCGTTGTCGAACGTGTCGGACTCCGGCGGGAACCGCCTCTCGTCCTCGAAGAAGCTCGCGGACACCGCTTCTACAGCGAGCGGGGAGACAGCCCACCTCTCGGTCGTCAGTTTCACTCCGTCGAATCCCTCGCCGTCCGCGGCGGGCGAGTAGCCGACCGCGCCGCGTTTGTGATACGCAGACGCCTCCGTCAGCGAGTCGAAGATGCTCGATTCGGGGATTGCGTCGGCCTCGCGCGTCCGAACTGACATCTGGGTCTCACCGTCGCCGCTCGTCATCGAGACCGCAAAGCGGCCGGCCCCCTCCTCGACGTCGAAATTTGCACGATGATAGCGTCCCATCGTGCGATTGCCGAGAGCCGCGGTGAGTCTCGAGGAGGTATCACGCCGCGGGACGTACACACCGACCTGTCGCTCGCCGTCCTCGTCCCATTCGATACCCATGCGATGCGCCGCGTTCTCCGACCGGTGACCAACGAATGCTGGGACGCCCAGGGGGCGAACGTGCGTCAGCCGAAGGAGACAGATCCCGCCGATGGCGTACCCATCGACGGTTCGTGGTTCGAACGGCTCCGGCAGGACCGCCGCGAGCGCCTCTGGTTCGATACGGAAGTTCACCAGGATGCGCCGGTCGATGACGCCACGGAGCGTCGGCAGCCGAACCATGGACGAAATTCAGTGTGTAAACTGATATATCTTCCCTGGCGAACGGGGCGCTATCGCCGTGGCACAGTACCGCATCCGTCCAGTACACTCAACACAGGCCGTCCGCAACATCGCTGCATGTTGCAGACTGGCGTCGAACAGTCGCTCCTCGACGAGCAACTCGACGACGGCTACCTGTTCCCGTCCTCCGAGGACTACTGCTTCGCGAACGTCAATCCGACGGCGCTGTCGGTGCTCGGCGCGAGCGTCGACCGGGAACTTCCCCACCAGGTCTTCGACGGCGTCGAGACGAACGTCGACCGCGTGGTCGTGGTCTTCCTCGACGGCTACGGCTGGGAAGACTGGCAGCGCGACTACGAGGACGTCCCCTTGCTATCTTTACTGACAGAGCGTGGGACGGTCACACCGTTGACCTCGATCTATCCCTCCGAGACAGCGGCCGCGGTGACCACGTTCCACACGGGCCGGACTCCGGTGGAACACGGCCTGCTGGGCTGGTTCCAGTACGTCGACGACATCGACGCGACGCTCCAGACGCTCCCGTTCGTCACGCTCGATGGTGAGCCGGCCGGCGACGTCTACCCGGAGTACGGTCCCGAATCACTCTACGACGGATCGTCGATTTACGAGCGCGCCGCCGAGGACGGCGTCGAGAGCCGGCTCTATCACTCGTTCGAACCCAAATCACCCAGCGCGGGTGCGACCGAAGCGACCTTCGAGACCGTCGCCGACCTGGGCGTCCAGTTGCGCCACCAGGTCGAGGCCGACGACGGCGCGGACTATCACTTTGCCTACCTCCCACACATCGATACCGCGGCCCACCAGGTCGGAACCGACGCGGACCGCTACCGGGCCCGCCTCGCGATGGTGACCGAGAGTCTCCGCCGTGAACTCGTCGAGGACGTCGACTCGACTGTCGCCGACGACACGCTGCTCCTGCTCACCGCTGACCACGGCATCGTGGACACCGTCCCCGACGAGAACGTCGACCTGCGTGCGGACGAGGAACTCTACGAAGCGCTCCGCCGCGACGACGAGGGCGACCCAATTCCGCCGGTCGGGAGCGCGCGAAACGTCCACTTGCACCTTCGCGACGGGAGCGTCGAGTGGGCTCGCGATCACTTCGAGTCACAGTACCCCTGCCGTACCTTCACCCGGCAAGAAGCGATCGACCGTGGCATCTTCGGTGACCGCGAGCCGAGCGACCTGTTCCGCCGCCGCTGTGGCGACCTGATCGTCGTCCACGAGAACCGCGGCATGTGGTGGGAAGACAAGGAACTCGACCTGATCGGAATGCACGGCGGCCTCACCCGCGATGAGATGCTCGTTCCGTTCGCGGCCGCCCGCCTCTCGGAATTACAGCAATAGGAGGGGCGAACACTGTTCGAGTCCGCATTCGTCGCGCCAACTACACTCCGGAGTTCAGTCGTCAGTTTGGGTCGCCGCCGACCCGAACTCCTCGCGGACAGTCTTCACCAGCGGTTCGGCGTGGAACTGGCAGTAGCGGTCGTTCGGGTTCTTGTCGTAGTAGTCCTGGTGGTGCTCCTCGGCCTCCCAGAACGTGTCGAGCGGCGCGATTTCGGTGACGATTTCGTCGTTCTCGTAACTCTGGAACGAGTCACCGCTCTGGAGGTTGTGCACGAAGCGTTCGACCGTCTCCTGTTGACCCTCGTCGTGGTAGTAGACCGCAGAGCGGTACTGGGAGCCGACGTCTGGCCCTTCTCTGTCCTCCGTCGTGGGGTCGTGAAGGCGGAAGAACACCTCCAGGAGGTCCTCGTAGGCCATCACGTCCGGATCGTACTCGATCTGGACGACCTCCGCGTGGCCGGTCGACCCGGAGCAGACCTGTTTGTAGCTCGGATCGTCGACGTGGCCGCCCGCGTAGCCCGACGTGACCGATTCGACGCCGTCGAGTTCCTTGAAGGCCGCTTCGAGACACCAGAAGCACCCGCCGCCGAGCGTCGCTGTTTCGGTCGCTGTCATTGCCGGGCGTAGGACTCGGAACCGTTTGAACCCAGCGACGTATCGAGAGATTCGAAGAGAGTCCGCCTACGGAGACGATACGTTGAGCCCGTCGACTGCCTTGAAATCCGCGTCCGTCGTCACGACCGGTTCTTCGTACTCGAGGGCAGTCGCCGCAACGATGGCGTCGCCGTATCCAAGTCGAGCCTTCGTGTCCGAGTCCTGATGGATACCTTCGAGTTCGCCCGCTCGGCGGGCGATGCTATCTGTGAGTTCCACAGTCGGCTTGTCTGAAACCAGTCGCCTGAACGCACGCCGATTCGCCTCGGGTCCCGTTCCTTTGCCGACCGAGATGAACCACTCGAACGTGACTATCGTCGGGACGCGGAGTGGGACGCCATCCGCTTCGAGTTTGCGAGCGTGCGCCAGCGCCCGTTCCGAGGCTGCGTCTCACTCGATCAAGAAGTCGGTATCGACGATCATTCCCGGAGCTGGTCAATTTCCGAGCGCTGTGCCTCCTCAGCAGCTTCGATAGCGGCGCGGCGCGTTTCGGCAGACGGCCCGTCTTCGAGGTCCGCGGCGAAATCGAGGAGCGTGTATTCGTCGGTCAACCGATCGATCGCCTCGCTGAACGTTTCGTCGTCGAACTTCTGGCGCTTGATCCGCTCGTATACCGCCTCGTCGAGCCGGACCTGTTTCGTTCCCATGCGTAAACCTCGTTGACAGTGACGCATTGAAGTTTTGCCCCCATCCAAATCTGGCAGCCCCACGATTGAACTCCATGACGTCACAGCGTGACGACGCTCATCCCCGTCGCGAGCAGGTTCGCCCCGAGATGTGCCACGGTGCTGGCGCCAGTGCCCCACCGAGCCCTGAGCGCGCTGAAAATCACGGCGAGGATCACGAGCGATGCGAGCCGGATCGGCGGGGCGCCCATGTCGACGATCACGTGTTTCAGGACGAACCCGGTCGCGGCGACCGCGCTCCCAGCAAGGACGCCCCAGGAGTCCATGAGCGCAGTCTGGATGACCCCACGCCAGGCGAGTTCCTCGGCGATGGGGACGACGACGCCGTTGACGACCAGCAAGAGCGCGACGACCCAGGTCGCCATTGCGGTGGTTCCGACGCCCGCGGGGATCCCTGTCTCTGGGTCGAAGCCGACGAGGAGCATCACGAGAAGGACGCCCACCAGGGCGACGAAGTAGGCGACGACCCCAGCGACGCCGAGACCGACCGTCTTCGCCGAGAACTCGTAGTCCCAGTCGGGTCGATCGATCCCGTGTCGTCGGCCGACCCAGGCGAGGACGCCGGCGAGTACTGGGAACCCGACGGCGATGAGGGCCATGTCAGCGGCGATGGGACTCCCGAGTGGGGGTGCCAGCAGCGGCCCGAGGCCCCGTCGGAGGGCGAGTTCTCCGAGGACCCACAGGAACATTCCACCGACGCCGAGGGCCGCCAGTGCCCTCCGGTCACGGTTGGTCAAAATCGGCTCACCTGTGGACTTTATCGTTCGTACGACGTGTCTCTCGGGCTATACTAATGCGTACTGGGCCGCGGGGATGGGTGTCAGCAGGAACGTCGATTGACCGTAGTTCGATTCTCACCGCTCCACGTCGACGTCCGCGTCCGCAGACGACGTTCGGTATTGCTCCCGGGAAATCGTGTACCGGTGGGCGTCGACGACCCGGCCTTCCGCGGGCCGCGGACCCCAGTTGCGGAGCAGCCCGTCGTACTGCCCGCCGAACCGGTCGACGTACTTCTCGATGGCCCGTCTGGACAGTTCGTTCCCGTCCTGGTGGTTGACCGAGACGAGGTCCAGCCCCAGTTCCTCGAAGGCGACGTGGATCAGCGCACCGGCGCGCTCGCCCGAGTAGCCTCGCCCCCAGAATCGCTCGCGGAGCCACAGTTCCAGCATCGCCGTCCGGCGGTCCCAATCACACTCTAGACGGGTGACGCCTGCAATCTCGCCGGCGCCGTCTTCGCCCTCCCGCGGTCTGACGAGATACGCGGCGTGTTCACCGTCTTCCCACCCGGACTCGCACCACTCGACGAACTCGGCCGTCTGGTCGAGCGTCCGATGGGGATCCCACGGCATGTACTGCGTGATCGATTCCGTCTCCTCGTCGGGTGAACAGATGTCGTGGAGTTCGAACAGGTCGACAGCGTCCCCCTCGAGTCGCTCGAACCGCAACCGCTCGGCGGTGAATCGCTCGGGAAACGGCGTCATTCCACGCTCGCCTCCCGGAACTGCTCGGCGGTGACTGCGTATCGTTCGACGTCGAGGACCGATTCGCCGGTCGGGCGCCAGTTGCGCAACAGGCAGTCACGCTGGCCACCGTATCGCTCGACCAGGGATTCGACGAAGCCACGCCCTGCGTCGTTCCCGACGGCGTGGTCTAACAGGGCGACGTCGAGTCCGAGCCGGTCGAATGCTACCGAGATGGCCGAATCGGCGAGTTCCGTTCCCAGCCCCGTCCGGCGCTCGGATTCCGAGACCGTTACCCGAATCCTGGCTGTGCGTCGGTCCCATTCGGTTGTCAGATCGACCGAACCGACGATGGCAGTGGGGTCGGTCAGGGGTTCGCTCGCGGATTCGGTCGTCGCGAGGTATTCGACGCCATCACGTTGCTCGCGGCGGGTTCGTGCGGCCTCGAGAGCGTCGCTCGCCGCCCAGACCGTCTCGGGGGGCGCGTCGTCCGCGTAGGCGTACGGGTCCGCGCTGGCATTCCCGACCGAATTACGGTAGTCGTAGAGGGTCTGCGGACGGACAGTGTCGGGGCCGAGACGGACCAGTGAGCGGCGATCTGTCGTCAGTTCCGGTGGAAAGAGCGGGGGACCAGTCACGGTGCCAGCGGTAACTGGCGTCTATCCCAAATTCGTTTCGCTCCGGAGAGCGGACCACGTGACTCCATCCGGACCACGTGACTCCTTCGGGACCACGAGTCCTGCCACATCTACAAGGTTCAAATGCCCCCGTCCCGGACACGGTTACAATGAACGGCAACGAATTCGGCCGTCTCTTCAGATTCACGACGTTCGGCGAGAGCCACGGGGAGGCGATGGGCTGTACGGTGTCTGGCTGTCCGGCGGGGGTCGAAATCTCCGAGGAGGTCATCCAGGAGGAACTCGACCGCCGGAAACCCGGCCAGTCGATGATCACCACCTCGCGGGGCGAACCCGACGAAGTCTCGATCAAGTCCGGGACGCTGGAGGGCTACACCACGGGGACGCCCATCGGCATGGTCATCCAGAACAAGGACGCCCGCTCTGGCAAGTACGAACCATTCATCACGGCGCCGCGCCCCTCCCACGGCGACTACACCTACTCCGCGAAGTTCGGGACGCGCAACTGGGGCGGCGGCGGTCGCTCCTCTGCCCGGGAGACGGTGAACTGGGTCGCCGCGGGCGCCGTCGCCAAGCAGGTCCTCGACCAGTCCGACCACGACGTTCAGGTCAAGGCCCACGTCAACCAGATCGGGTCGATTACCGCCGAAGACGTGACCTGGGAAGACATGCTCGAACACACCGAGGACAACGAGGTTCGGTGTGCGGACCCCGAGAAAGCCGAGGAGATGCGCGACGCCATCGACGAGTACCAGCAGGAAGGCGACTCTATCGGCGGGTCCGTCTACTTCGAGTGTCGCGGCGTTCCGAGGGGGCTGGGCGCGCCCCGATTCGACTCCTTTGCCGCGCGACTCGGCCAGGCGATGTTCTCCATCCCCGCGACGACGGCCGTCGAGTACGGCCAGGGCCGGGAAGCGCGCGAAACCCGCGGTATCGAACGCAACGAGGACTGGGAGTTCGACGACGGGAGCCGCGACGACGTGGTGAGCGAAGAAGGCGACCCCGTCCCGGTCGGCAACGACCACGGTGGCCTCCAGGGCGGTATCACGACCGGCGAACCCATCTACGGCGAGGTGACGTGGCACGCCCCGGTGTCCATCCCGAAGACTCAGACGACGGTCGACTGGGAGACCGGTGAGAAGAAGGAAGCCAAGGTCGTGGGCCGCCACGACCCGAGTCTGCCGCCGCGGGCCGTCCCCGTCGTCGAGGCGATGCTCCGCGTGACGATTCTGGACTTCATGCTCCTGTCGGGTCGGATCAACCCCGACCGCCTCGACGACCGACCGGGCGAGTACGACACCGACTACCACCCCGAGAGCCCGCAGAACGACCCCGACGACGCGGACACCGTCACCAAGACCATCGACGACGAATGAATCGGATCAAAATCGCGAGGGGCGACTGATGGACGCACGCCAGGACCAGTGGGCCAACCCCTTCGGGATGGACGAGGACTGCACGAACTGTCCCGACCTGGTCGAGACGCGCTCGCAGGTCGCCCACGGATACGGCGACGTCGGTGCCGACTTCGTCGTCATCGGCGGCCATCCGAGTGCCGCCGCGGACGAGACAGGCGTCCCCTTCGCCGGCGACCAGTCGCTCGTCTGGGATATCCTCGACCGTGTTGGATTGGTCGAGGGTGACCCCGGCGCCGAGGAACCGGAACCCGACGAGGTGTTCCTGACCTACGTCACGCGTTGTCGTCATCCCGACCGGGATGCGACCGACGACGAAGTATCCGCCTGTGAGGCCTACCGCTCCAGCGAACTCCGGATGATCAACCCGGAGATCATCGTCCCGGTCGGCCAGCGGGCGCTGGAGGCGCTTGCCTTCCAGTACACCATGAAGAGCGAGGACGAACTCGACGTGGCGGATCTGCACGCGAGCACGATGCGCGGCCGCGGGTTCGAACTCGTCCCGATGCTCGAGCCGGCGGACCAGACGCCCGAGCAGACCGAGGCGTTCGTCGAGCACTTCGCCGAGTTGCTCGGGACCGACTACCGCCAGACCAAGGGCCGCCAGGGCGAACTCCAGACGGGCCGCGGCCCCGACAACGGCGAGTAATCCGCTTCGACCGCACGTCGTCGCGCGAGGTGTTACTCCGGCACCGACCGAAACGCCCTGAGCGTGCGGTCCGCCGTCGTGATGATCATGTCGTCGACCACGACCAGACGTCCCTCGCCGACGCCGGCCGCCTGGCTCCGCCACAGCGGCGTGCCGTCGCTCGGGTCGAGACAGCGCAGTTCCTCTGCAGTGTCGACGAGCAGCGTCTCCTCGGTGACGACCGGTGGACTCTGTGGCGCTCCGATCGAGTGGCGCCACCGCTCAGTGCCGTCCGAGCGCGAGAGCGAGCGCAGGACCGGGCCACTGTCCGTCCCAGTCGCGAGGTACACCGCCTCGTCGTCGACGGCGAGGAGGAACCCGCCGTCAGTCGGTTGCCAACGTCGGTTCCAGATCGCATCGAATGGCGGTGCAGGCGGAGTCATCGCCTCAATCGTGCCAGAAAACGTCTCGGCGTTGTACAGCGTGCCGTCACGATAGGCCTGGGGTGACGGAGAGTGGTAGGGAAGCGGCGTCGGCGTGTATTCTGCGTCCTCGAAGTCGCGCTGTCCGTCGCTGACACTGAGTGACCACGGCCCCGAGGTTCGCGGATGTCTGAAGAACACGTACTCGTCGCTGGCGAGAACCGGGCTCGACGGGCCACCGCCGTCGACAGTCACGCGCCAGCGTTCGCTTCCGTCTGCGCCCGTCCGGCGGACGAACGAATCGTCCGCTCGCTCGGTGCAATAGACGCCGTGGTCGGCAACCAGAAGCGCGTGAACCCGTCCGGTCGACGTGCGCCACGACACCGACCCATCGACAGCGTTCAGCGCAACCAGTTCGTCGGTCCCTTCGACGTAGACGCGGCCGTCTCGAACACGAGGACGGGCGGGCCGCTCTCCGGACGACGCCCCCACGGATCGCTGCCACGTCTGTGCACCCGTTCGTGCGTCGATTGCGCGGACGACGCCGTCGTTCCCGCCGACGTAGACGGTCCCGTCGGCGACGACCGGTGCCGAGAGCGGGACGCCGACGTCGAGCGACCAGAGTTCGCCGACCGGCGCTGTCGGTCCGCTGGCACCCGCCAGGTAGTTCGTTCGTCCCTGGTCGACTCCCGGAATCGCCCAGTCGGTCGAAACCTCGTCCGGCGTCGGCGGCGTGCGGTCGGTCGACGTCGGTGACCCGAGCGGCGCAGCGGTGGCCCCGGGTGACTCTGTCGGTGAGCCTGTCGCTGGCGTCGCTCCGGACAGTTTCGATTCGTCCGTCGAGTCGGCCGGATCGGTTCCGTCCCGTGCGTCATCGGACACACAGCCAGCGACCGAGATCCCACCGAGCGCCGCGAGAACGGCGCGACGCGTTCGGTTCGGGGACATGGCATGCCGTTATCGAAGGGCCGGTAAAGGCTTTTTCCAGGCCACGCTCGGCCAGGGCCGAGCGGGCGTCACCGGTCAGGGTCGGCCCAGCCGTCTGCCCATCGTCCCAGTGCGAGCGACCGGTCGCGCCGATTCGGCCTGATCCCCGGGTCGGCGCCCTCTGGAATCGCACCGTACGACCGCAGAAGGGTCCGGAGCCCAGACGGACCACCGAAGTCGCCGATGTGGACGAGCAACCGACGTGGGACCCGGACGACGCCGTGGGTGGGGTCGTGGGTGACCCGCTCGGTGAGGTAGGCCGCAGCCGCGGCCTCTAGCTGTTCGTCGAGTCCCTCCGGGTCGTACACCGCCACCGGCGGACAGCTGGCACTCCCGTGATTGAGCGCCGCGTGGACCCGCCAATCGGCATTCTCGACCCGGTGGACCCGCTCGAACGGGTCCACGAAGGGGTTCGGCAGGTATCCGAGCCCGTACTTCCACCGCGAGCGCCGGAGGATACCGTGGACGATGTCGTCGAGGCTGCGCCACTCGTTCGCCACTGGGACCTGATCGCGTGCGAAAAACCGCCGGTCGTACCGGCGAGGGTCGCGGAGGAGGAGCAGTTGGACGTAGGCGTTGTGCACGTTCAGCCAGAACGCGGTCCTGGCATCGTCCGAGTCGAGCGCGGTCGCGAGCCGCTGACTGTCCATGTCGACGAGCCGAGCCTCCAGCGACCCGGTATCGGCACCGCTCCGCAACGCATCGAGCAGCGATGCGGCGAGCCGATTCGGGTCGAACGCCACCATCGAACCCGCCTTCGACCGCCCGGTGAATACATCGTTCGGAATCGCTCGACGGGAGAGCGGTACCGATCACCTGCCAACCAAAAGTCATCAACAGATCAGGTTAAGCCACATAAGAACGTGTATACTGTAAGTATGATCACTATCTGGCGAGCATCTGGGCTGTGTGGGACCGGCCGCGGATGGGTGGAAACGGGACGGGACCCCGGGCGGATTGACCCTGGACGGATGGGCACTCGAACGAGGGGCAGGCCGCTCAGGGTCGGGCGATAGCAGTGTCCGAGCCAACGTCCGGTGGACCGGGTGCGACCGACTGGCCGACCCCGTCCGACGGCCACCTCTCCGACCGCCGGGACGCGGACGAGACGGCAACCACGGCGGACGAATCGGTCACCGAACTGTTCGAGTTCGAACCCGATACCGTCGACGGCGTCGGAGAGACGGCGATGGAACTCTGGGAGGACCCGACCGTCACGGACATCCTGACCGACGTCCGCGAGTACTTCGCGGCCGATGCCGACGACGAGTTCGCGGACCCGCCCGCCGACGAGTTCGTCGCGACGCGGTTTTTCGACTTCGACTTCCTCGACTCCTACGACCTCGTCGAGTACCGGTGGGTCCGCAAACCGTTCGCGTTCGTCGCCATCGTCTACGACGATTCGGAGATCGAACATCGCTATCACGTCGTCGAACCGGTGTTGAACGAGTTCGAGCGCTACGTCCGCGGCGACCTTGTGGAGTTGCTCCGCAACGAGTTGCTCTACGAGGCCTTCGAGGACGAAGACGACCGCAAAGCGCTGTTCGAACGGGAGGCCCGGGCGATGCTGGTCGAGAACGCACCGACGGTCGAGCGCGGGACGCTCCACAAACTCTTCTACTATCTCGTGCGCGACTTCATCGACTTCGGGCCGATAGACCCGATCATGCGTGACCCCGCCGTCGAGGACGTCTCCTGTGACGGGTCGAACGTGCCCGTCTTCCTCTATCACCGGGAGTACCGCGACCTCGAGACGAACGTCCGCTTCGACGCGGAAGCGCTCGACTCGTTCGTCTTCCGGATCGCCCAGCGGGCGGGCAAGCAACTCACCGTCTCCAGCCCGCTGGTCGACGCGACGCTCCAGAACGGATCGCGCATCCAGATCACGCTCGGCGGCGACGTGAGCACGCGCGGCTCGAACTTCACCATCCGCAAGTTCGCCGACATCCCGTTTACTCCGGTGGACCTCGTCCGCTGGAACACCTTCTCCGCCGACCAGATGGCCTACTTCTGGCTCGCTATCCAGAACAACAAGTCGCTCGTGTTCGCCGGCGGGACCGGGTCTGGGAAGACCTCCAGCATGAACGCGGTGTCGTTTTTCGTCCCGCCGCGGAGCAAGGTCGTCACCATCGAAGACACCCGTGAGATCGACCTGCCCCACGAGAACTGGATCCAGAGCGTCACCCGCTCCGGACTCACTGCGGACGGCCGCGGGGAGGTCAGCATGTACAACTTGCTCGAATCGGCGCTCCGCCAGCGCCCGGAGTACCTGATCGTCGGCGAGATTCGGACGGAAGAACGGGTCGCGCTCACGTTCTTCCAGGCGATGTCGACCGGCCACACCGCCTACACGACGCTGCACGCCGACTCCATCGAGACGGTCATCTCGCGCCTGCAGAACCCGCCGCTGAACGTGCCGGTCCAGATGCTGCAGGACCTGGACATCATCTCCGTCCAGCAACAAAGCTACCTCGGCGAACGCCGGGTTCGGCGGAACAAGACAACCGCCGAAGTGCTCCCGCCCGAGTACGGCAGCGAGGCCGTCACCACGCGGACCGTCTTTCGCCGCGACGCAGCCGAAGATACCCACGAGTGGGTGAACGACTCGCCGCTCATGTCGGAGATAGCGACCGACCGCGGCTGGGACGACGAGCGCCTCGCGCGCGAACTCGACGAGCGAGCGCGACTGCTCAGCTACCTCGCCGAGGAGCGCATCACCGGGTACGTCCAGGTCGCGGCCGCGATACAGCTCTACGACAAAGACAGCGAACTCGTGATGGACCGTCTCGAGTCCGGTCGGCTCACTCCCGAGTTCCTCGGCGAGCACGGTCCCGACATGGCCGATATCGAACCGGTCGGACTGGCCGTGCGCGACCAGTTCGAGGAGGAGTGAGTGACCACCGACACCGGGACGGCTGCGGAGGCTGCGCCCGGCGAGCAGGCCGACCGCCAGACCGACGGCGGGGCACGCGGCGATTCCGATGCCGGGAGCGCAACCGTGGACTTTGGGTTCAACCGGTATCACGGCGCTGGTCGGATGCGACCGGCGGACAGTCCGGAGTTCCGCCGGCACTACGGTCGGCTACGGACCTACTACCGGCACCGTCCCGACAAGTATCGCGACCTCCAGCGCTGGCTCAATCAGGCCCGCTTCGGGATCAACTACGACCGCTACCTCGAACGGACGGCGCAGTACGCCATCGTCGCCTCGGTCGTGGGCATCCTGGTCGGCATCGCGCTCACCTACGGCCTCCTCCGTGCCGGCGTCGTCGCAGGGCTCCAGAATCCCCTCTCGTACCAGGGCGACCTCACCCGGTACATCGGGCAGAACCGGGCGCTGTTCGCGGGCGCGGCCCTCGCCGTCGTCGCCGGCGTCACCGCTGCGGTGACGGTCTGGTACGCCCGCTATTTCCACCCGCGGAGCGTCGCAAGCAGCCGCCAGCAGAACATCGACATGACGCTCCCGCACGCCATCACGTTCATGTACGCCCTCTCGTACGGCGGCATGGATCTGCTGGAGGTCGTCGAACGACTCGGCGACGCCCAGGACACCTACGGCGAGGTCGCCAACGAGTTCCAGATGGTCGTGCGCGAGGTCGACCTCTTCGGGAACGACCTGAATACCGCGCTCCAGAACACGCGCAACCTCACGCCGAGCGACAACCTCGAACAGTTTCTCGACGACCTGCTCAGCGTCATGGACTCGGGCGGAGACGTGACCGTCTTCCTGGAGACCGAGACCGACACGTACCTCGAAGAGGCCCGCGACCAGCAGACGGGGTTCATCGAGACCCTCTCCCTGCTCAGCGAGGTCTTCGTCGTCATGTTCGTCGCAGCGCCGCTGTTCGCCATCGTCCTCCTCATCGTGATGAGCCTGCTCGGCGCCGACACCCTCGATCAGGTCACCCTCCTGGTGTACGTCCTCCTCCCCCTCGCGATGGCGGGGTTTCTCGTCCTCATCGACGTGCTTTCGACGCCCTTCGACCAGCCTGACGTCCGCCTCGAACCCGACGCACACGCCACCGCCACCGGCGACGCACGACTCGTCGCGTCCGTGGCCAGCGACGTCGTCGCTCAGACCGCCGAGGCCGTCGTCGCGAGCGTCCGCGAACTCGTCGGCACGGAGCGGCCCGTGGCCCTGAACGACGCCGACTACCTCGCGGCTCAGCGGACTGCCTACCTGCGGCGCCGCCGTCGTCGGCACCTCCGAACGGTCGCGCGACGCCCGCTGGCGGCCTTTCACCTCACCCCACTCGCGTCGCTCGTCGTCACCGTCCCGCTCGCCGTGGGCGTCCTCGCCGCCGTGACGCTCGGCGGCGTCGTCGAACCGACGCGTGCGGCCACGCTCGCCGAGCCAGTGCGGGCGACCGTCTGGCTGGTCGTCGTCCCGTTCCTCGTCGTCGCCGTCCCGCTGACGGTGTTCGTCGAGCGCCAGAACTACCGGGTGCGCCACATCTCGGCCGCCTTCCCGGAGACCCTCAACGCGCTCTCCAGCGCGAACAAGATGGGCGTCGGCACCAGCGACGCCCTCGGGCTCGTCAGCAAGTGGACGAGCGGCCCCATCGGGGCCGAGTTGCGGACGGTCAGGAACGACATCGAGTGGAACCACGACCCCTCCCGCGCCCTCCGGGCCTTCGCCGACCGGCTCCAGGTGCCCCAGCTTTCGCGGTCGATGAAACTCGTCGCCGAAGGGATGCGCTCGAGTAGCGACCTCGCGCGCGTCCTCAGTATCGCCGCCGACGACACGCGAAATCGCTTCAAGATCGAACAGCAGCGCCGCCGCGAACTCGGCTCGTACGTCGCCGTCGTGATCATCGGCTATCTCGTCTACCTGCTCGTCGTCGCCCTGCTCACGAAAGCGTACCTCGAACCGATCGCCGACGTGCCCGCAGTTCCCACCCCGGGCACGACGAGCACGCCGTTCAGCGTGTCCTCGCTGCCGGTGTCCGCCTACGAACTGCTCTTTTTCCACTCGGCGGTCATCCAGGGAATCGGCTCCGGGTTACTCGCCGGAAAGCTCGTCGAGAACAGGGCTCTCAGCGGCCTCAAGTACGGTATCGCGCTGGTCATCGTGGCCGTCGCCACCTTCACCCTCATCTGACCCAGCATGACTCACTCACCACCCACCGACCGCTCGCACAGCCCCGAGACCACCCGGCCCATCACGGCGCGTCGGGGACGGATGCGTGGGCGGCGTGGCCTGGCAGACGAGCGCGGCGTCTCCGAGGTGATCGGTGCTGTCCTGCTCTTCGGGATTCTCATCTCCTTGCTCGTGCTGGTGCAGGTCAACGCCGTCCCGGCCCAGAACCAGCAGGTCGAGTTCGAGCACAGCCAGCGCGTCCAGCAAGACATGCTCTCGTTCGACGACGCCGTGGTTGACGCCGCGATGTTGAACGTCCCCGGATCGACCCAGGTGGAACTCGGCGCTCGCTACCCCACCCGCTTTTTCCTGCTGAACCCGAGTCCGGGGACCGGCACCGTCGAGTCGTTCGCGGCGGGTGAGGTCCGCATCGAGGGCGCGAAAGCGCCGCGATTCGACAACTACTGGAACGGGAGCGCCAAGACCTTCGACACCCGTACGATCCGCTACCGGCCGGGCTACAACGAGTACCAGAACGCACCGGTCACGGTGTACGAACACGGTTCGCTCGTGAACACCTTCGAGACGGGGGCCACGATAGCGGCCGACACCGGCACCTTCGTCCAGGGGCGGACCATCACCCTCGTGACCGTGGACGGACAGTTCTCCAAGGCCGCGGCGACCGCCACCGCCGTCGACACCGTCCCGCTGTCAGCGCCCGCGCAATCGGTGGCGATCACGAACAGCGACCCGACCGGGATCACGATCACGCTGCCGACGACCCTCCCGGAGTCCCACTGGGACGACGCCTTCGCAGACCAGATGACTGCCGCCGGCGGGTCCGTCGAAGCCGTGACCGTGCTTCCCGGCCCCGCAGACAGCAGCTACGACAGTCTCAGAGTCCGCCTCGAACCGGGAACCTATCAGGCGAAGGTCGCCCGCGTCGGGATCCGCGGCTCGTTCGACCGCACGCGACTCGGTGCCCACTACCTCGCGCCGGTCGGTGCGAACCGGACCGAGAGCGTCTTCCAGAGCGAGACGGTCGTCCTCCGGGCGCAGGTGCGCGACCGCTTCAACAATCCCGTCGCCGGCGACGTGACCTACACGGCCGCCCTCGGCTCGTTCGTCCTCGACGACGGGACGGAAGTCGACGAAGTGACTGTCTCGGCCGACGCGGACGGCGCCGTCGCCGTGCGCTTCACGCCGGACGATTCGGTCACCGGAACGGTCGTCGTCGACGCACAGATCGGCCCCGACGCCACCGGGCCCAACCGCGAGCGAGTCAGGTTCAGGGTGCCGGTCCTCGACGAGGACGTGCTGGGCGGCGCAGACGACTCCACGTCGTCTATCAACCCGGTCGATCCCGGGACGGTCCAGTTCGAGTCGGTCTCCAGGGACGGGTCCAACGTCTCCGTCGTCTTCAGAAACACCGGGACCGAGACCAGGACCGTCGAGCAACTCAGACTGCCGTTCTACGTGGCCGGGCCCAACGGGAAAGTCGCGACCTTCGCGTACGTCGACGGCGATCCGGACGCACGGGTCGACGTCAACGGCGACTGGGTCGCGCCGCCCGACCCGGTCGTGATCTACGGGGGGAACACCCAGACGATCAGTTTCGACTTCGACGCCGACAAGCCCAAGAAGGGCTTTTTCGGCATCGCGATCCGCTACGACGAGGGGAGCGAGAACTACTACGTGCAGATTCCGAACTGACGGCGAGAGTCCCCCAGTAGTCACCCCAGACGGCTGGGCACCGCCAGCAGTTTCGTCTATTTCCCCAGACCCGCCGTCCGGTCAGTCGTCGGTCTCCCACTCGCGGTCTGCGGCCTCCTCGGCTGCCCCGACCGCTTCTCGCTGGAGGTCCGCCAGGTGGTAGACGATATCGGTGAGCGTCACGATGCCGACGACGTCTAGCTCCTGGGTGACGACGACTTTCTTCACGCCCTCTTCGGCCATCGTTCGGGCGACGCTCTGTACGGTCCGCTCCTGGTCGACCGTCACGAGCGGTGGATGCGCGAGGTCGCTGATACCGATCGCCTGGAGCGGCGCGCCCCGGTCGTGGGCCGCTTCGAGGGCGTCGGATTCGGTGATCAACCCGAGCGGGACGCCCTCGTCCACGACGAGGACGCTCCCGACGCCTTCCTCGAGCAGTTTCTCGACGGCGTCGTCCAGGGTGCCGTCGACGCCGACCGTGACCACGTCGGCCGTCATCAGTTCCCGAACCAGCATACGCGACGTTGCACGGCCAGCACCATATGTTGGTGGCACCGTTTTCGCGAGCCTTCGAAGGCGCATCTGAGCGTCGTTGGACCGCGCTCCGGACGGCTCAGTCGCCGATGTCGACGACCAGAACGGGTGCCGAGACGTCTTCGAGCACCCGATCGGTGACGCTGCCGAGGTTCTGGACGCGGTCCCGGCCGGTTCTGCCGTGGGTCCCCATCGTCACGAGGTCGATGCCGGCGGCCTCGACGTAGTCGACGATCTCTCGGTGGGGAATGCCGTCGCGCATCTCCGTCTCGACGACGACGCCCGCGTCTTCGAGGTCGACGGCGAGGTCTTCCAGTGCGCGTTCGCCCTCGACTTCCAGCGATTTGACGATCTCTGCTTTCGTGTCCGCCTCGGCCGCGCGATACCGACGGCTATCGACGACGTAGAGGACGTGCACCGTGGCGTCGTTGTCCCGGGCGATACCGATCGCGTGTTCGACCGTCTCGGTCGTGCCCTTGCTTCCGTCCGTCGGCAACAGGATATCGTCGTACATGGGCGAGGGTTCGTCGTCATGGTAAATAGTGGTGGGTGCTGGCCACCTGCGCCTCGCGCCCGATGCGAACCGTGCATATCGTATCAACGAAAAATCAACAACAGTTTTGTCAACTGGAGCTTATATTCGTAGTACTAGTATGTACGGGGGATCACGAGGCGACGGACTCCGAATCGAAGTCTACGTCCGGTCGCTCCAGCCACGCGGCGATACCGCACAACAGCGCGCGTTCGACCTGCTCGACGAACTCGTGGCGGAGGACGTCGTCGAGGACTACGAGGTCGTGGTCTGGGGGGACCGCGTTCCACCGACGCGGGACGCGCTCCGGACGCGCGCCGGCCGATTCATCCTCGATAGAGTCGTCGTCTTCCAGCGGTGGGCCGAGGAAAACGACGTCTCGATCGAACACGCCTTCGAGGTCAGAACCGTCGACTCCGCCATTACCGGCCACCACTATAGCGAACTCGTCCTCCCGCAACTGGTGGTCGCCGCCGTTGCAGACGACCGACTCGTCGATTTCGCTCCCGTCACCGTGAATGGGACGCACGTCTCCACCCTCGAGTTCATCGACCGACTCGCCCAGGGCGACCCGCTCGTCGATCCGACCCCGGTCGAACTCCGGTCGCTCCACCGAGACGAATCCGCCAAATCAGCGGGGATCCAGCAGGAACACACGGCCGCGGTCGACACCCTGGACGAGGCCGTCGAAGCACTGACGACCGACTCGGGCCCCGAGTCCGAGCGGAGACGAGCCGATCAACGTGTCACTGAACCCACCGGATCCGGTGTCACGGACCGAGAAGACGCCGACTTCGACCAGTCTGAGACAGATCCCGCTGGGGGAGACCCGTCCTCGACGACGTACCCGCCGTACTGACAGGGGACGACAGGATGCGAACGAGCACTCTGGACCGCTCCGTTAGCGACCCGTGAAGTTCGGGTGGTCGCTCACGTGTTTCGGGAGATACCGTCGTTTCCTGGGGAGGCCAGCCGTCGCTTCGAGGACCCGCTCGCGAAGGTCCCCGAGCGACATGTCGACCTCGTCGTCCTCGGCCCGAATATTGACGCCCAGCGTCCCGCTGTCGAGTTCACGGTCACCGACGACGACGTAGTAGGGCACCCAGTCTCGCTCGGCCCGGGCGATGCGTTTGCCCACGGTCTCGGACCGGTCGTCCACGTCGGCCCGGACCGCCGCCGCGGTGAGGTCCTCGACCAGGTCGTCGCAGTACTCGACGTGTTCCTCGCCGACTGGGATGAATCGGACCTGCGTCGGCGACAGCCACGTCGGCAGTCGCGGCGTGTCCATCGTCGCCGTCTCCTCGAGGAGCGCGGCGACCACCCGTTCGATCCCGCCCGACGGCGAGTAGTGGAGGATCGGCGGATGGTGGCTCCCCTCGGCGTCGGTGTACGTGATGTCGAATCGCTTGGCGCTCTCGACGTCGATCTGGACGGTCGGGTTCTCGATGGGGCGGCCGAGGCCGTCGATGGCCGCGAAGTCTATCTTCGCCGACCAGTAGTGGTGGCGCTCGGGGATGACCTCCAGGAGCGCGGGTTTGTCGAGTTGGGCGACCACGGCGGACACCCACTCCTCGTTGGCCGCGTAGAACTCGCGGGTCATCCGGAGGGCTGGCTGATAGTCGAGGCCGAGGTCCGCGCCCGTCTGCAAGGAGAGGTCGGCCTGCTCGCGCAACTCCGCCCGGGCACCGGCCATGTCCGCCGTCGCGGTGTGCATGTCCGGCATCGTGAACGAGCGAAGCCGTTTGAGGCCGGTGACTTCGCCCTTCTGCTCGCGTCGGAAGGAGTACGTCGACATCTCGTAGATCCGCAGCGGCAGGTCGCTCTCGGAGATGTGCATGTCCCGCATGATGGAAAACTGCCCGAAACAGGCGGCAAACCGGAGCATCATCCGACGGTCACCCGACTCGAACCGATACTGACGCTCGCCGAACTTGCCGGCGTGCTCCTCGATTGGTCGGGCACCGAGGTCGTACATGATCGGCGTCTCGACCGGCATCCCGCCGTAGTCGACGACCAGGTCGTTGACGTACTCGATGAGCGAGTCACGGACGAGTTTCCCCCGGGGGTACCACCGCAGGTTGCCCACGTCCGAGAGGTCGTCGTAGCCCACGAGCGATTTCTCCTGCATCAGTTCGACGTGGGGCGGTTCCTCACCCGCCGAGGCCACCTCCCCTTCGACTTCGGCCTCGACGAACGCCCGCATGTCGTCGCTCACCCGCGACTTGGCGGCCACGGCGTCGTCGGTCGTGCCGTCCGGCCACTGCACCAGCCACTCGCTGGGTTCCCGGTCGGACGCCGCGGCTCCCTCCTCGTCCCCCGGTCCCTCGTCCCGGTGGGCCGAGACGTGTCGCGAGAGTTCCGACAGCGGGTGGCCCTTGCACGACACCTCGAAGGACTTGTACCAGCCGAAGGGCGCCCGCAGAATCTCGTACCCCTCGGCCTCGAGTTCGGATTCGAGGTTGCGCATGACCGTCTTGGCGGCGTCGGGGTTCGCCAGGTCCTCGCTGAGATGCGCGTAGGGGTACAGCACCACTCGGTTGGTGTTGAGCTGGCCTGTCACGTCCTGGAGTTCCGTCGTCGCGTTCGCGACCACGCCGTCGAGGTCCGACTCGTCGTCGGACTCGACGCTGATGAACGCGGTCACGCACTCCTCCATGCGCCCCTCCATCGGGACGCCCTCCGTCTCGGCGAGGCCGTCTGGACCCGCCTCGTCACGGGCCTCGAACTCCAGGTGGTCCGAGTGGATGAACAGGAGTCGCATACCGGAGGCTCGCCTCGCGCGAGCAAAAGTGTGGTGCCGGGCCGACGACCCGAAGCCGGGTGGTCGATCGGGTTCACCGCCCCGTTACTTTATACACGGGGTGAGTCTACGATGGTATGCCACTCGGGTTCTCGACGGGTGCGCTGATCGTCTTCGGATTGATCGCCGTCGCACTCGTGCTGTTCGTCAGCGAGTGGTTGCCGCCCGACATCACCGCCATCGCCGTCCTCGTCGCGCTCGCCGTCCTCGAACCGTACACCGCCATTACGGCGACCGAGGCGATACAGGGTTTCGCCAGCCGGGCGACCGTGACGATTCTCGCGATGTACGTCCTGAGCGCGGGGGTCGAACGCACTGGCGTCGTCGACTACCTCGGCGCCCGCCTGGAGGACGTCACCGGCGGCGACGAGACGCGACTGCTCGGGGCGACCGTCGGCGTAACCGGTCTCTCGGCGGGAATCGTGAACAACACCCCCGTCGTCGCGGTGTTCATCCCGATGATCACCGGCCTCGCCGAACGGGCCGGCGTGTCACCGTCCAAGCTCCTGATGCCGCTCTCGTTCGCAGCGATGCTCGGGGGGACGCTCACACTCATCGGCACGTCGACGACGCTCCTCGCGAGCGACCTCTCGCGCACGCTGCTCGACAACCCTATCTCCATGTTCGAGATAACGCCCGTCGGATTCGTGGTCCTCGTCGTCGGCCTGGCGTACCTGATGACGGTCGGTCGGCGGCTCGTCCCCGAGCGCATCCCCGCCGGCGCGGACTTTACCGACGAGTACGAACTCGGCCGTCATCTGAGTGTCCTCCGCGTGCGCGAGCGCTCGGCTCTCGTCGGCCGCACTGTCGACGAAGCCTTCGAGACCAAACCGGTCGCGCCGGCGGGTGCGGGAGACACCGCAGCCACCGTGGAGGAGGACCCCGAGGCCGCGGCCGTCGAACGGGTGGAGCCCGACTCCACGGAGCCACAGGCACCGACTGCCTCGGGCGAGGAACCCGCCGCCGTGCCGCCCGAGGCGCACGACGTGGACGTCCTGCAGGTCGAGCGGGACGGCGAGGCGTACCTCGCCAGCGCGAGCGACCGCGAGCTACGCGCCGGCGACCGGCTGACTGTCCGCGGGAGCCTCCAGTCCGTCAATGCCTTCGCCGACAGGTTCGGGCTGGCCCAGCGCTCCCGCGAGGTCGTCACCGAGGAACGTTTGGCGCTTGCCCCACACGACGCGACCCTCGTCGAAGCGGTCGTCCATCCCGAGTCTCGCGTCGCCGGCCGCAATGTCGGCGACCTCCAGCTTCGCGACCGGTTCGACACGACCGTCCTCGCACTCAGGCGCGGTGGCGAAACGATCCGGGAGGGACTCGACGATGTCGAACTCGAGCGCGGCGACGCGCTCCTCCTCCAGACCGACTCCGCCACCGCCGATTACTTCGAGGAGGCGGGCTACCTCGTCGTCACCGAACGAGTCGTCGAGACCGGCGAGGACGGGCGCGTGACCGGTTCGGAGCCGTCGGTGCTCGAACCGCCTG
>ENA-ORCR01000484-ORCR01000484.1-marine-metagenome-genome-assembly--contig:-NODE-484-length-21685-cov-3.890226_pt1 | contig 21685 bp, 18 predicted proteins | sample MGYA00237782_ERZ508514 | MGnify/ENA primary metagenome ERZ508514 (study PRJEB26185, sample SAMN06268960) | marine metagenome | isolation source: Eden Landing Ponds, San Francisco, CA, USA | place...
GCCGGTGAGGATTCCGGCGAAGGGGTCGATGGGCGGGGCGTGGCCGGCGCCGAAGGTGAACAAGCCGCGCAAGAGGGCACCGATCCCCGGCAGATTGACGACCGGTTCGGCGATGGGGACGAGCAGGTCGGGAACCGCTCCCGTCGCCGCCGGGATGTTGTGAGCACTGAAAACCGCGATGCCGAGCAATGCGAATCGCTGTTGAAGCGAGCCCTCGCCGAACCCACCGATAGACGCCAGCAGCGTCGTCACGACGAACACCGCGACGAAGGTTCCGGGTGCTCGCGCCATGCCCGCTCGCCACGGAAACGAGACGAATGCCTCCTCCAGAACGACCTCTGTCCCGAGTATTGAGACCGTCCGCTCGTCCGGTTCGGGGCCCCCGGTCGTCGCCTCCGCTGGCTCTTCGGACATCACACCAGTCAAACCGCTCACGAGTTCAAAAAGGCTTCCGGCCGTTTCGATCCGTTTGATAGTCAGCGTCTGACGAATCACCGCCAGGTCGGCCAGTTGCCCCGCCGCGAGTCGACGACCACTTGCCGCCTGCGCCGCAGGGCCGTCCCATCGCTAGGCGGCCCCTATCCGTCGGCCTCGCGGCTCACGGCTCGCTCCGCTCACCGCTCGAACTCTCCGAGGCCTCCCTATCCGTCGGCCTCGCCATCAAAATCGAGCGCTGCCGAATTGATACAGTAGCGCTTGCCGGTCGGCTCCGGCCCGTCGTCGAAGACGTGGCCGAGGTGGCCCTCACAGGTCGAACAGACGACTTCCGTCCGGCGCATTCCGTGACTCGTGTCCAGTCGCGTCTCGACGTTGCCCTCCTCCACGACGTCGAAGAAACTCGGCCAGCCGTGACCGGACTCGAACTGCACGTCCGTCGAGAATAGCTCCGTCCCACAGCCAGCACAGGTGAACTCGCCGTCGTCGTCGACGTCGATCAACTCACCGCTGAATTTGGGTTCGGTCCCCTGCTCGCGTAGAATGTTGTACTCCTCCTCTGTCAGACGCTCACGCCACTCTTCGTCGGAACTCGGAAGCGGCTCCTCGCTATCGGACATACATCGACGTAGCCACTCCACCGGTTTATATCGACCGCCCACGGCCACGGTCCGCATCCTCGGTGAACGGGCGGAGGTTTTATATATTACCCAGGGTTATTCCGGTCTATGGATTTACCGACCCCGGCGGACCTCCGTGAGCGGCGAAACGAGTTGGGGTTAACTCAGAGCGACCTCGCTGATCGCGCTGACGTCTCACAGCCGCTGATCGCGCGGATCGAGGGCGGCGACGTCGATCCGCGCCTGTCGACGCTCCGTCGGATCGTGAACGCCCTACAGGAGGCCGAAGGGGCCATCCTGCGAGCGGAGGACCTCATGAACTCCCCCATCGTGAGCGCCCAACCGGACGATTCGGTCCACGAAACGGAGGAACTGATGGACGAGGGCGGCTATTCCCAGGTGCCAGTCATTCGCGACGGGACACCCCTGGGCCTCATCGGCCATTCTGACATCCGCCAGCGATCGAGCGAGTCGGATAGCGAGAACGTCGGTGAGTACCCGGTCGACGAGGTCAAGCGCGAATCCATCGCGACCGTCGAACCCGAGGCGACCATCGACGAGATCAACGACTACCTCAATCACAACGACGCCGTCCTGGTCGTCGAGGGCGGCGAAACCATCGGTATCATCACCGAAGCAGACATCGCCGCCCACATCAGCTAACTCGGGGAGCAAACGCAGCCGCTGTCGCGAACTGACAGTAGAGCGGTTCTATTCGGGGTCCTCGTTGACCCCACCGTCTGTTGCTTGGTCTGTCTCGTCGTCCGGCGCGACCGCCATCGGAATCGACGTCTGGTCGGCCTCGCCGAAGCCGGCGCTGAGGACGCGAGTGAGCGCCTCTTCGACCCGTTCGTTGGTTTCGACGTACGAGTCCGGGTCGACCTCGACGACGAACCCCGTCGTGATGTTGGGCGCCGTCGGCAAAAAGAGCACGTCACGCCCGTCGGGTGTGGATTTCCCGGTCTTGAACGCCGTCATCCGCATCCCCTGCCAGGTTTCGATCTTGACCGGTTCTTGCAGTTCGTCCGCGCCGGAGACGACCGTCTCGACCGCCATCTTCGAGGCGTTGTAGATGACGCGCAACCCCGGCAACTGGTTCATCACCCGGTCGATACCGTCCTCGATGAAGTCGCCGAACGTGGTCCGCATCAGGTATCCGAGCGAGAACACGACGAGCACGAAGATGACGAGCGTCAGCACGACCCGGAGCGGGCTCCCGATGTTCACCAGCTCATCGCCGAGTTGGACCGTCTGGCCCTCGACCGGGAGTGGCACGGCCGCCAGCGCCAGATAGAGCCAGATGATGATGTACGCAGTCACCAGCAGCGGCACGAGGATCACGAGCCCGCTCGCGAAATCGCGTTTCCAGGACGGCGATGACATCTGCCCGTATCTGGCCACCGGAAGGTACTAAGCGTGTTCCTTCCGGTCGGCGAACACGACCGCGAGACGGCGTGTTCGAAGTAGCTGGTGGGGGTGTCAGGGAACGGATCCGGTCGCTGGACCGGGGCTCACCCGCTCACCACCGCCCGGAGCGCGAACCCCAGGTTCTCCTTGCGTTCGAGTATCCGTCGATAGAAATACGAGAGCCACTTCGTCCCGTACGGTGCGTACTGCCAGACCGGACACTCCTCGGCCAGTTGTACCTGTGCGTCCTCGCGCACCCCCATCAGCATCTGTACCTCGTAGGGCGTTCCGTATTCCTCGTGAAGGTCCCGCGCCAGCGCGATCATCGCGGGGTCGTGACTCCCGACGGCGATGCCGTCGTCGAACGATTCGAACATGAATCGCAGGAGGGTCCGGTACTCCTCGTTCACCCGCGTTCGCTCCTGGTACGCGACGTCTGCGGGCGGATCGTAGGCGCCCTTTACCAGGCGGACCTTCCCGGGGAGGTCGGCCAGTCGTTCGAGGTCTTCGCTGGTCCGGCGCAGGTTCGCCTGCACGCAGACGCCGACGCAACCGTCTGTCGCGACGGCGTGATGTTCGAACGCGTCGAGCGTCGCGTCCGTCGTCGTGTGGTCTTCCATGTCGATCCAGACGAACTGGTCGTGCTCGTGGGCACACTCGACCACGCGCGCGAGATTCTCGCGAAATACCTCCTCGCCCACGTCGAGGCCGAGTTGGGAGGGTTTGACCGACACGCAGGCCCGCAGATCCGACCTGGCGATGTCTTCGAGCAACGCACGGTAGGTGGTCGCGTCCTCCTCGGCCGGTGCGCGCTCGCTGTAATGCTCACCGAGGAGGTTCAAGATCACTCCGACCCCATCCGAATTGACCGCACGGGCGTGCTCGAGCGCTGCCGGCGCCGTCTCACCGGCGACGAAGCGACTCGCGATGGGCGGGATCATGCTCGCAAATATTGCCGCCAGTGGCAAATGCGTGTCGGACCGACGGGTTCGGGAATCGATTGCGGGTGGGCAGATTCGCCGCAGTGGACCGGATCGAAGAGACGAATCACGGCGAATTAAGACCCGCGGGGCTCTCCGCGTCGGTATGGACCTGCTCTCGGTTGTCGTGACGGCGCTGTGGGCGATGTTGCCCGCGTACGTGCCGAACAACGCGGCCGTCCTGGCCGGCGGCGGCCGCCCCATCGACGGCGGTCGCACCTGGGGTGGCAGTCGCCTCCTCGGCGATGGGAAAACCTGGCGCGGCACCGCCGCGGGAACCCTGGCGGGCGTGGCAGTCGCGCTCGCGCTCAACGCCGGTGCCGACCCGATTGCCGACCTTCTGGGCGTCGCCCCCATCGAATTCCCGCTCCTCGCAGCCCTCGGCCTCGCGCTCGGAGCCATGTGTGGCGACATCGGCGCTTCCTTCCTCAAGCGCCGGACCGGTCGTGAGCGTGGCGCCCCCTTCCCCGGCCTCGACCAGCTTGACTTCGTCGTGGGCGCGCTCGCCCTCGCGACCCTCCTCGACTTCGGATGGGTCACCGCGACGTTCACGCTCCCAGTCCTCGTGACCGTCCTGGTCCTGACCCCGCTGCTCCACGTCGTCACCAACGGCATCGCCTACGTCATCGGCGCCAAAAACGAACCTTGGTAGATTAGTTTTCTATTGCTGTGTCGCGCGCTGACGAGCGGTGCGAGGGCGACCGAAGGAAGCCCTCGATGCGAATAGCGCGGGAGCTTCGCTCCCGCGGACCATGCGAGCGGGCCAGAGGCCCGCGAGCAGACGGCGAGCAACGCGAGCCGTGAGCGACCGAAGGGAGCGAAGATATCCCGCACAGACCGAGCGAGCGGGCCGAGGGCTTCCGGCACTTGCGGTCGAGTCCGGTATAATCAACTCAGAGCGAGCGGGCCGAGGGCGTTCGACGCGCTCCCGGTCTGCTGTGAAACTGCCTCGAATCGAGTGGCAAGAGGGCGGTCACCACCTGCAGCCCACGAGAGTCCCGTTCGCTCAGCAGCTACGCATCCACGGAGTGACTGAACGAACACTTCGACACCCAGAATCAAAGACAAATCCTCGTGCGCGACTGGAAGTGGTGTGCTTTTCACGTCGGCGGGTCCACTGAGAGACAATGAGTACAACGTTGCGGCTGGGGACGCGCGGGTCGGCGCTCGCGATGCGCCAGGCCGCCACCATCAAAGAGCGGCTGGAGAACCGCCGATTCGACGTGGAACTCGTCGAAGTCGAGACGACGGGCGACCAGATCACCGACGAGGCCATCCACGAACTCGGGAAGACGGGCGCGTTCGTCCGCGCCCTGGACGAAGAGATTCTCGACGGCGACTGCGACGCGGCCGTCCACTCCCTGAAGGACATGCCCACCGAGATGCCCGGTGACCTCGTCGTCGCTGGCGTCCCCGAGCGGGCCGCACCGCGCGACGTGCTGGTCACCCGTGACGACACGTCGCTGGACGGGCTTCAGGAGGGCGCGACCGTCGGGACCTCCAGCCTGCGCCGCCGGGCGCAACTGCTGGCCGAACGGCCGGACCTGGACGTGCAACCGCTCCGGGGCAACGTCGACACGCGCATCGAGAAATTGCTCGCACCGCCGCTCCTGCGCGAGCACGAACGACGCGTCGAGGCCGAGGCCGACGAAGAAGTCGAAGAACTCGCCGAGTACAAGCACCTCTCCGACGCCGAGGAGGCCGATGGCGATGCCAGCGACAGCGATGCCAGCGACGACGAGAGCGAGTTCGACCGAACTGTCGAGGAGTGGTTCGACGACCTCTCGGAACTCCAGCGGCGGGCGCTCGAACGCGACCCCGACGTCACCTACGACGCCATCGTCCTGGCCGAGGCCGGCCTCGAACGAGCGGGCCTGCTGCATCACGTCGAGCACCAGCAACTCGCGCCTGACCGGTTCGTGCCGGCGCCGGGCCAGGGGACGCTCGCGGTGACCGCTCGCGACGACGAACTCGCTGCCGACCTGCGGAACGTCCTGGACCACGCACCCACGCGCGTCGAGGCGAGCGTCGAGCGCACGATTCTGGGCGAACTCGGCGGTGGCTGCGTCGCTCCCATCGGAATCTACGCCGTCCTCCAGGGCTCGGTCGTCCGCGCGAGCGTCCGCGTCCTCGACCGCGAGGGCGAGGAAGAAGTGCGCGAGACGCGCGAACTCCCCGTGGACCGCCATCCCCAGGCCGCGCGCCAGTTCGCCGAGGACCTCGCCGACGACGGCGCGGCCGACCTCATCCAGCAGGCCCGCCGGCGCTCCGACGAGACCGCTGGCACGGCCGGAGCCTCGCCCGAGCAACCGGAAGCCACCGACGACGAGGGCGACGCGTGACCGGGACGGTCTACCTCGTCGGCTCCGGCCCCGGCGACCCGGACCTCCTGACGGTCAAGGCACGGCGACTCCTCGACGACGCCGACGTCGTGCTGCACGACAAGCTTCCCGGCCCGGAAATCCTGGGGCTGATCCCCGAAGACAAACGCGAAGACGTGGGCAAGCGCGCCGGCGGCGACCGGACGCCCCAGTCGGTCACTAACGAACGCCTCGTCGAACTCGCCGAGGCGGGCAACACCGTCGTTCGACTGAAGGGCGGCGACCCGTTCGTCTTCGGCCGCGGGGGCGAGGAAGCCGTCTACCTGGCCGACCACGGCATCCCGTTCGAAGTCGTCCCGGGCGTCACGTCGGCCATCGCCGGCCCGGCCGTCGCTGGCATCCCCCCCACGCACCGCGATTACGCCTCCTCCGTCTCCTTCGTCACCGGACACGAGGACCCCACCAAAGACGAGTCGGCCGTCGACTGGGACGCACTCGCAGCAACTGGCGGCACCATCGTCGTGCTCATGGGCGTCGGGAAGCTTCCCGACTACACCGCCGCGCTCCGCGACGCCGGCATGGACCCCGACACGCCGGTCGCCCTGGTCGAACGGGCGACCTGGCCGGATCAACAGGTCGCGACCGGAACGCTCGACACCATCGTCGACGCCCGCGACGAGGTCGGCATCGAACCGCCGGCCATCACGGTCATCGGCGAAGTGGCCGGCGAACGCGAGCGCGTGTCCGAATTCCTTCGCGGGTACGGCGGTGACGACCCCTGGGAGGCGACCGAGGAATGACCGGGGACGGTCAGCCACGTATCGCGGTCTTCCGGCCGCCGGACGATCGACTGACCGCGGCGACCGAGTTGCTCGACTCCCTCGGCGCCGACCCCGTCGCAGACCCGATGCTGACCGTCGGTCCGACTGGTGCCGCCCCGCGAACGGACGCCGACTACGTCGTGTTCACGAGCAAGACCGGCGTGGAACTCGTCGCGGGCGAACGCGCGGCCGACGGCGGCCCAGACGAGCGCTGGGAGGCGGGTGACGCGACGGTCTGTGCCATCGGCGAGGCGACTGCCGAGTCCCTTCGCCAGCACGACTACCCGGTCGACCGCGTGCCCGCGGAGTTCTCTTCGGCGGGGCTGGTCGAGGAACTCGAAGACGACGTGGACGGCGCCCGCGTCGAAGTCGCCCGGAGCGACCACGGCTCTGCAGTCTTGCTCACCGGCCTCGAAGCCGCCGGCGCGTACGTCCACGAGACAGTCCTCTATCGACTGGACCGCCCCACCGACGCCGGCGAGTCCGCCGTACTGGCAGCCAAGGGAGAACTCGAGGGGGCCATTTTCACCTCGTCGCTCACGGTCCGGAACTTCCTGGACGCCGCCGAGGAACGGGGCGTCCGCGCGGCGGCCCTCGACGGGCTGAACGACGCCGTCGTCGGCGTTATCGGCGACCCGACCGCCGAGACGGCCGAAGAGGTCGGAATCTCCGTGGACGTGATCCCCGAAACCGCAGACTTCGAGACGCTGGCCGAGGCAGTCGCTGCCCGAGTCGAGTCGAAAAATACCGAGTGAATTCGATTCGACGGCGTCCGGTTCGCCTGCGTTCAGTTCCCCGTTCCGTTCTCAGTCAGTTGTTCCCTTGCCGTTGCCATTCCCATTCCCGTTCACGTTTCCGTTTCAGTCGTCATCGTCGTCACCGCCGCTATCGGCTTCTTCGACGGCGCCGACGACGTCGAGGTAGCCGCTGCCGTAGTAGGGCTTGTCGTACTCGTCTGGAACCTCGGCGGTCCGCTTGAGGATGGACTCGACCTGATTCGGGCTCAGGTCGTCGCCGGCCGCGCTGACGAGCGCGGCGGCACCGGCGACGTTCGGGGCGGCCATCGACGTGCCGGCCTTCCAGCCGTAGGCCGGGACCTGCGTGTCTGGTTCGCCGTCGTCGTCCGTGTCCACGTAGGAAAAAACCGTGTTGAACACGAGGTCGTTGTACCAGGGGACGCCCGTGCCGATGGCGTCGAGATCCGCGTCACCCCCGGGAGCACCGAGTGTGATGGCGTTCGTCCCGTAGTTGGTGTAGAAGGCGGGGCTCTCGGGTGGGTCCTGGGTGCCGGAGGGGTCGCCATCGCCGTCTGCGTCCCACCCATGTCCGATCGGACCGGTCGCCGCCACCGACAGCGCCTGGGCACCCTCGTTCGGGAGGCTGATGAAGTTCTTGTCGTGCTGGAGGTCCGCACTGTCGTTGCCCGCTGCGATCACGAGCAAGGTCCCCTCCTTGTTCGCGTAGGTCATCGTCGAGTTGAGGACCTTCCCGTAGAACGACCCAAGTTCCTGGCGTGGGATCGGATACGCGCCGAGCGAGAGGTTCGCGACGTCGACGTCGTTGTTCGCGCAGTAGACGATGGCCGCCAGAATGTCGGCGAAGGAGGCGCCGCCCTCCGCGGAGAAGACGCGACAGTCCACCAGGTCCGTCTTCGGCGCGGTCCCGTTGACGCCGATGCCGCCGCCGTTGTCCGCGGCGACGATGCCGGCGACGTGGGTCCCGTGGTCGCCGCCTCCGACGGGGTTGTGGTCGCCGCCGTCGTCGGTGAAGTTTCGCGAGAGATCGAGGTTCAGCGGCCCCGAAAGATCCGGGTGCGTTTCGAGAACCCCTGAGTCGATGACTGCGACCCGGCTTCCGTCCCCTTCGGTGATATCGAACGCTTCCGAGACGTTCAGGTCGTCCTTGTCCCACTGCAAGAAATCCCCCGGTTGCCCCTCGTACTCACTCTCGTCGAACTCGGGGACGTCGTCGTTGGGGTCGGGCGCGTCGAGTTGTACCTCGATGTCGGCGGCGTAGTCTTTGACCGCCTTCGAGTCCTCAACCGCGCTTTCCTCTCCCTCGACGACCGAAAACTTCACCCCCGGCATCTCGTGGACCACGTCCAGGTCGTCGGGCGTCTTGTTGCCCTTCGTCTGGACGAGGAACCGGTCCGTTCGCGTCGCCGCCGTTACCTGTGTCCCCAGTGCGATTCCCCCGAGCAGTACCCCACTGGTACGCAAGAACTCACGTCGGTTGGCATCCGTCATGTGCGACCGCCAAATCAAACGGCTATATGATAAATTATGATGGTCGTGCAGACATTCGGTCGTGGGCGAATGTCCCCCATACCAATAGCGGAAGAGAGTGGGTTCGGGCCCAACCTCAGTCAGTGGGTCCCCTGAACCCACCCGATACTGCCAGCCCGCGATCGGTCGATGCGCACGTTTAAGGCAGAACACGGACCTACTCCACGCCAATGACAGACGGGCCGGTCCCCGACCTCGCAGGGCGCGCGGAGGCGTGCGCTGAGCGATTGCTCGACGCCGACGACGTCTTGTTGGCCTCGCACATCGACGCCGACGGCCTCACCAGCGCCGCCGTCGCGTCGAGCGCGCTGGAACGGGCCGGCCTCTCCTTCGAGACGGTGTTCAAGAAACAACTCGACGAGACGGAAATCGCGACCATCGCCGCTCGCGACTACGACACCGTCCTGTTCACCGACTTCGGCAGCGGCCAGCTCGACGTGATTTCGGCCCACGAGCGAGCGGGCGACTTCCAGCCAGTGATCGCCGACCATCACCAGCCTGCCGATGCCGAGACGGCGTATCACCTCAACCCGCTCCTCGAAGGCATCAACGGTGCGTCGGAGTTGTCCGGTGCCGGCGCGGCCTACGTCCTCGCGCGGGCACTCGCGGAGCAGAGCGGCCAGTCCGCGGACAACCGCGACCTGGCCGGCCTCGCAGTCGTCGGCGCTGTGGGCGACATGCAGGCGGTGGGCGGCGAACTCGTCGGCGCCAACCGCGGCATCGTCGAAGAGGGCGTCGAAGACGGCGTTCTCGCCGAGGGGACGGACCTCTCGCTGTACGGCAAGCAGACCAGACCGCTCCCGAAACTGTTCGAGTACGCGACGGAGGTCCAGATCCCGGGGATTTCGGGCGACGAATCCGGCGCAGTCCGGTTCCTGGAAGGGCTGGACGTCGACCTCAAGGAGACCGGCGAGTGGCGAACCTGGGTGGACCTCACCGACGCGGAGCGCCAGACGGTCGCCAGCGCGCTGGTCAAACACGCCGTCCAGCGGGGCGTCCCCGCCAAGAAGATCAACACGCTGGTCGGGACGACCTACGAACTCGTCGACGAACCCCAGGGGACCGAACTGCGCGACGCCAGCGAGTTCTCGACGCTGCTGAACGCGACCGCCCGCTACGAACGGGCAGACGTCGGCCTGGGGGTCTGCCTCGGGAATCGCGACGGCGCGCTGGACCAGGCGCAGACCCTCCTCGCGAACCACCGGCGGAACCTCTCCGAGGGGTTAGAGTACGTTCGCGAACAGGGGGTCACTCACGAGGACAACCTCCAGTGGTTCGACGCGGGCGAGGCCATTCGCGAGACCATCGTCGGCATCGTCGCCGGGATGGCCCTGGGCACCGAGGGCGTCTCCGCCAACAAACCGATCATCGCGTTCGCGCGAAAGGACGAAGACGAGACCAAAGTCTCGGCCCGCGGCACCGGGACGCTCGTTCGCGAGGGGCTGGATCTCTCCGTCGTGATGGGCGAGGCCGCCCGCTCGGTCGGCGGCGACGGCGGCGGCCACGACATCGCCGCCGGCGCGACAGTCCCCGCCGGCGACGAGCAGGCGTTCGTCGACGCCGCCGACGACATCGTCGCCGACCAGACCGGCTAACTCGCGCAGGGGAGTCCTTCGAACGCCCACCGGTTTCCGTGTTATCCTGCCCTTCGAACGCCCGTTGGTGCGAATCCAGAATGATAAGATGAAAGATAATACTCCATACCAACCATATTCAATATATTTCTTCGACCGCGAACGCTGGTTGGGACTGAGTCCGTCGAGACAGTCACCGACGGGGAGGTCGTTCGTGACCGAACGCCACCGGCTGAGGGGGCAAAAAATGCCGATTTCGGGTGACCGAGTTCAGTTCTCACGACACGTCACGCCCCGGGCTTGGCAGAGAGGTACCCGCCGGTCAGTCCGAGTCGGCCCCCGGATCGAGTGCTCAAAATTGCTGCCGCTGCGACCCAGCTGGTCAGTTTCGCACACCCCACCCGCTGACACCGGTCGCGTCACCCGATCAGTGAGCGAACGAGGAACGGGCGATCGACGAGACCCGATTTCGTCAGCCGTCCGTCCAGGATAGAGGTTTATATAGTAATTCAATCATATAAATATATTTGATATAGAGGCCGCTACGAGAGTCGGTCGATGGCTTCGATGCACTCGACGAGGGCGCGGCCGTTGTGGTAGGCCGCCTTGTAGACGGCACCTTTCCGGCCGACCGGTTCGAGGTCCGCGTCGACGCCGGAGTGCCACTCGCCGTGCTCGCGGTCGATCTGGTACTCGTCGAGGAAGTCCCACGTCTCTTCGAAGACGTCGAGATAGCGCTCGTCGCCCGTGCGCTCGTAGGTGCGGAGCGCGCTGGTCATACACTCGGCCTGGACCCACCAGGCCTTGATCCGGAAGCTCGCCGGTTCGTCGAACCCGCCGTAGAAGTAAAAGCCACCGTTCTCGACGTCGTAGCCGTGGGCCAGCGAGTAATCCCAGAGCGTCTCGAAGAGGTCCAGGTGGAGATCGGTGGAGAGGTCGAGCGCGTCGGCGGCCTCCATCGCCAGCCAGACTCCCTCCAGGTCGTGGCCGTAGGAGACGATGCAAAAGTCCTCGTCGTCGAGTTTCGGCGTCCAATCTGGCTCGTGTTTGTCGGTACAGAAGCCCCGACCCTTGCGGTAGACGGTGTTCGTGACGACGTCGAACAGTTCGTGGAGGCGGCGGCGGCCCCGGTCTGTTCCGAACACCTCGTAGTAGGTGGTGAAGGCCTCCATGAGGTGGAGGTGCGTGTTGGTGAGCTTGAGGGTGGGGTCGAGGACGCTCTCGCCGGACTCCTTGGGCGACCAGTCCGGTTCGATGTTCTCCAGGTAGGTCTGGCCCTCGGTGATCGGCTCCCAGTCGGGCGTGAAGTACTCGACGTACCCGCCATGGTCGTCGTCTTTCGCGTGTTCGTCGAGGACGTCGACGAGTTCGTGGGCGTAGTCCGCCGGGCGCTCGTCGTCACTGACGCGAGCGAGTTCGGAGAGCGCGTAGAGGCCGAAGGCCTGTCCGTACAGGTGTTTGTTCGGCTTGCTCGTGGTCCCGTCGCGCTCGACTTCCCAGTAGAACCCGCCGTGGTCGTCGTCCCAGAACGCGTCGATGAGAAAGTCGAAGCCGTCCTCGGCGGACGCCAGGTACTCGTCGCCGTACCCCGCGCGGGCGACCCGCGCACCGACCCACACCATTCGGGCCTGCGTGACGACCTGTTTGTGGCCGTTGCCGGCGAACTCGCCCTCCTGGTCGAAACTCGTGAGGAAGCCGCCGTACTCGTCGTCGACCGACCGGGGGAACCAGAAGTCGAGCACGTTCTCCGTGAGCGTGTCTTCGAGTGCCTGTCGAACGTCGGCCAGAGCGGACGCTGTGTCGGTCATCCCTAGCTGACACTGGGGCGAAATTCCTCTTAATGGTGCCGGTCGGTCGCGGTCGAACCGAACGGCCGTCTTGAACGACCGAACGCGGGTGCAAGTAAGGGTTAACTGGTATCGGGGCACAGGCCCTAGGAACGATGAACGAGACGGTCACGGTTGGCATCGTCGGCCTGGGTACCCACGGGGCGAATCACGCGCGGCTCCTCCGGGAGATGGACCACGAAGTGTTCGGCGTCGACGCCGACCCGGACGCTCGCGAGCGGTTCGAACAGACTTTCGACAGACCGACCTACGAGAGTCCTGCCGACCTGTTCGACCGCGACGTGGACGCGGCGATCATCTCGACGCCGAACAAGTTCCACGAACCGTCGGCCATCGGGGCGCTCGAAGCGGGCCTGGACGTCCTGCTCGAGAAACCGCTCGCCCACGACCTGGACAGCGCCGAACGGATCGCCGAAACCGCCGAGACGACCGGTAACACCTGTATGGTCGGCTTTCACCATCGCCACCGCAATGTCTGTCAGGTCGCCCGATCGTACGTCGAGGGCGGCTATCTCGGAGAGTTGACCCACGTCGACGCACGGTTCGTCCGCCGGCGGGGCGTCCCCGGCCGCGGCACCTGGTACACCTCCGAGGAAATCGCCGGTGGCGGCGCGCTCGTCGACATCGGCGCCCACTGTCTGGACCTCTTGCTCTATCTCTCCGGGTGGCCGGAACTCGACGAGGTGAGCGCCGCCGTCGACTCGTTTTTCGGCCATCGCGACGACTACGCCTACGTCGAGATGTGGGGCGAGGACGACGACGCGAAGATGTACGACGTCGAGGACACCGTCACTGCGTTCTGCGAGTTCGAAAACGGCCTCACCGCCACCGTCGAAGTCGCGTGGGCCGCCAACGACGAAGGGGCCCACTCGTACCGACTCAAGGGCACCGACGCCGGGGCGAAACTCGACATCACCAACTCACTCAACACCATCGAACCGGTCCCCGACCAGCGAAACGACCTGACGCTCTACGAGGTGCGCGCGAGCGGACACGACCACTTCGTCGACTCGACGGTCCACGTCCGTCCCAACGACCCCTACACCGACGAACTCGAGACGTTCCTCGACGCCGTCGTCAGCGGCGAGCGCCCGGCGATGACCAACGTCCACGAGGCCCTCGACGTCCAGCGCGCCATCCATCGCATCTACGGCGCCCAGGACGACTGACCACGGTCCACCCCCGCTGAGGGTGCGTTCCTCGCGACCCGCTGCAAGTGGTTCTTTGCCAGACATTCCGGATCGACCGCCAGAACATTTTTTACGTCTGGACTGCGTCGGCCGTCGTATGAGCGGCACTGACGGCGAGACCGGGAAGACGATCCAGTCCGTCGAAACCTCGTTACGGGTCGTCGACGTCATTCGCGAGCGCGACAGGGCGGGCGTCACGGAAATCGCGTCCGTACTCGGCTGTTCCAAGGCCGCGGTCCACCACCACGTCACAACCCTTCGGAAGCACGGCTACGTCGAGCGCGTCGACGGCGAGTACCAGCTGGGCCTGCAGTTTCTCTCCGTCGGTGGGCAGGTCCGCGAGCACCAGCCACTCTACCACCTCGCGAGAGACGACGTGGATGACCTGGCCGCCGAAACCGGGGAGCAAGCGCGACTCATCGCCGAACACGACGGCCGCGGGGTCACCATATACCGTGCGACCGGTGCGCACGACGACCATCCGGAGTTGCACCTCGGAAACGACGAACCCCTCTACTGCACCGCGGCCGGGAAGGCCTTCCTCGCGGAATTGACGCCCGACCAGATCGACCAGTACCTCGCCGAGACGTCGCTCGACCCCTTCACCGACGAGACCATCACCGACCCGTCGGCGTTGCGCGAGGAACTCGCCTCGATCCAGTCCAGCGGCGTCGCCTTCGACGACGAGGAACGATACGAGGGCGTCCGCTGCGTCGCCTCGGCGGTCGATTCGCCCGACGGCGACCTGATCGGTGCGATCAGCGTCTCGGGACCGTCAGACCGACTCTCCGGCGACCGGTTCCGGTCCGCGTTGCCCGACCAGATCCGGAACGTCGTCGGCGTCGTCGAACTCCAGAACACCTACGCGACCTGGACGGAACAGTTCTCGCAGTAACAGCGGGTCGACGGGTCTGAACCCGGTCTTGGCCGTCCCTCGCCGCACTCTCGTCTGTGCTCCGTCCACCGTCTTCGACGGATGCCACGCGATCGGTTCTGTTCGCGATACCTTACCGGGTGCCGGAGTTCGGTCGCCTCACTTCCCTGCGCCGTCGATGTCGCCGTGGAGCATCCACTGCCAGTGGTTGCGCTGGTAGTAGACGTCCTCGTCGGGGTTCGGGAAGACGAACTTCTCGGTGTTGCCGTAGTGGGTGAACACCTCGTCGAACAGTTCCAGGTTCGGGACGGCCCAGTTGGCGTACCAGGCGAACTCCGACGCGAGCGATTCGAGTTCCTCACGCGACTGCGAGCGACGCATCGAGTCGTTGAGCACGAACGGCTGGAGCGTCTTCGTCTCGCCCGCTTGCGAGAGGTCGAGCGTCTTCGTCCCCACCTCGGCCGGGTACTCCGGCCGGATCGGCTGACTGAGGCGGTCGTCGACCGCCTTGCCTTCGGCGATTTCGAGCGGTTTCGCCTCGCAGGACTCGGCGCTCTTGCCGGGGTTGGCGAGCATGTTCAGTCCCCAGCCACGCAGTTCCTGCCAGCCCTTGCCGTTGCGGCCGAGGCTGTACCACATCGCGGGGTGCTGGCCAGCCTGGAACCAGGTCATCATGTCGAACTCGAAGGTGTTCTGCCACTTGTTCATCAGCCCCGAGTACGACAGCGCCTGGACCTTCGTCTCGATGCCGAAGGCGCCCAGCTTGTTGCTCAGGTAATCGGAGATGAACTTGTACTTGTTCCACGGCGGCGTGATGTGCGTGAGCGTGATCGACCGGCCCTGGTCGTCCGTCCAGGTGCCGCCCTGTTTCGTGTAGCCAGCCTCTTTCAGCAACGCAGCGGCTTTCTCCAGGTCCGCCGTGGACCCGTAATCGATCATCTCGTCGAGTATCCCATCAGGCAGGTAGTTGTTCTCGATCTGACGGGACGTCATGTTCTGGGTCCGGACAGTCTGTGCGTTGACCCCGAGACCCTTTTCGAGCACAGAGACGATGTCCTCGTAGTTGATGGCATAGGCCAGCGCACGGCGGACCCGCGGTTTGGCCAGGTGCGGGTTGGCCTTGTTCAGTTTGAGGCCGATCTGGGCCCCAGTCGGGACGCTGTGGACGACCTCCATGTTGTCGTTCGGGACCGACGTCCCCGAGATGGCACCGACGTCGCCGGCGTCGACTTCACCGTTCGAAATGGCCTGCGTGATCTTCTGGTTGCTGCCCAGCAAGTCGATGGTGAACTGCTCCAGGTTCGTGTTGTCAGCACGGGGATGGTCCTCGTATTTCTCGTGGGCGATCTTTTGCGTGTCCCAGTCGGTGGGTTTCCACAGCCCACAGCCCCAGCCCTCGTCGACGATTTTCTGCAGCGAGAGCGACTCTTCGTTGAACTCCTTCACGATGCTCTCGACTTTCGACTCGCTCGAGGCGTCCTCGAATCGCTGGAACCACGGCTCGTAGAACTCGTATTTCGGGAAGTTGAGTCCGTTGCGCTGGTTGAGGAGTGCGAGCGTCGGATTCGTGGGACAGGTGTAGTTGTACCGAATCTTCACCGGGTTCTCCTGGAGCACTTCGGCCGGATTGTCCGGGTGTTTCTGCTGGTAGTGCTGGGTGTAGTTGTTGTACGTCCGGGCCGAGAGGATGTCCTTCGGCCGGACCGGGGTGCCGTCCCACCAGGTGTGGCCCTCCTTGAGCGTCAGCGTCGCGGAGGTGCCGTCCTCGGCGACCTCGAAGGAGTCCGCCATGAACTTGATCGGCGTCCCCCGGAGGTTCGCCTGGATCGTCAGGTCACCCCAGATCCGGTTGAAGAACCACTCCGAGTTGGAGTTGGGACTCTGCGGATTGAAGTTCCCCTCGACCGGGTTGAAGTCGCTCTTGACCACCCAGTTGAAGTTGGGGTCCTGTGCCTCGACGCCCTCCTCGACTGCCGTCTGTTTCGCGACGGTATCCGTCGCACCGCCCATCGCACTCGTCTCCTCGTCACCGCTCGAGGAGCCGTCACCGTCACCGTCACCACCGGAGGTGGGAGTCGACCCGCCACCACTACAGCCGGCCAGTGCCGACGCACCGACACCCATTACCGCTGTCAACCACTTCCGGCGGCTCAACTGGTCGTGCCTGCCGCTATCATCCTGCATGAGTACGTGTCACCAATTCAGCGCCACTATAAAATAGTTTTGAACGTTCGTCGATGTTTGAACGGGGCGCCGGTGAGTCCTCGTCGAGCGCCGCGTCAGTGTCAGTCAGTCAGCGTCGAGCACCGCGTCCTCGTCGTCGTCCTGGAGGTGGCGGGCGCGCAGACGGACGTTCCAGAGGCGATCCAGCGACTGCGCGGTGAGGATCAGCCCCAGAACGAGCAACACGATGGTGAGCATCGGGAAGACGAGCCAGTGCAACTGGGCCAGGTTCGTCAGGTCCGAGTTGTCGTAGGCCTCCTGCATCATGATCCCCCAGTTCTGGGCCGAGGTCGGGAGGAGGCCGAGGAAGTACAGGCCCACCGCCTCGAAGATGATCCGCCGCGAGCTATTGGCGAAGTTGATCGAGATGTAGGGCATCAGATTGCGAACGACGTACTTCCGGAGGATGCGGGCGTCCGAGAGTCCCATCACCCGCGCGGCCTCGATGACCTCGTTCTCGCGGATAGAGAGGACCTCGGAGCGAACGGTCCGGGCCAGCCCCGGCCAGTTGTTGATCCCGAGGATGAGACCGACGACGAACGGGTCCTCTGGCGCGTAGACCGCAGCGAGCACGACCACGAGCGCCAGCGCTGGAATCGTCATCACCGTGTCCGAGAGCATCATCAGCGTGTAGTCCCACCACCCTGACTTGTAGCCCGCGATGGTCCCGATTGCCGTCCCGAGGACCATCGACAGCAGCGCGCCCGAGAGGATCATCTTCAACATCGCCGGCGTCGCGTGGACGATCTGTCTGTCGACCTGCTCGCCGAGGACGCCCGTCCCGAGCGGGTACGCCACGTCCTGGAACGGCGGCGCGAAGATGGGTGCCTCCATCGTCGTGGGTTCCGGGTAGAAGAGCACGCCGACAGTCCCCATGAGGACGAACGCGGCGAGGATCGATACCCCCACGACGCCGCGGGCGTCCTCGGCGATGATCCGCAGCGGTGCGAGGACGTGTGCACGGAATCCGTGGCCGAGTCGTTCAATCAGGGACCGCTGCCGGACCGACGAGGACGGCGAGAACAGATCCTCCTCAGCGGTGGTTCCGCCGTCTGCGCGAACTGGCTCGGACGACGCGCCCGACTCGACCGCTGGCGGTGTAGATGGCGACTCCTCCTCAGAAGGCTTCACGCTCACCACCTCCCTTGACCCGCGGGTCGATCAGTCCATACGTCAGGTCCGCGATCAGGATGCCCAGCAGCGTGATCGCAGTGAAGAACATGAACGAGCCCATCAAGAGCGGGTAATCCCGGTTGAGCAGCGCCTGGTAGGTCACGTACCCCATCGCGGGGTAGCCGAAGATGGTCTCCAGAATGATAGAGGATGAGAAGACGGTCGCGATGGCCAGCGTCAGACTCGTGTAGATGGGAAGCAGCGAGTTACGACCGACGTACCGGATGGCGATCCGGGCGTCGCTGATGCCACGGAGGTGGCCAACCCGGATGTAGCCCTTGCCGAGTTCACGGATGCAGTTGCCGCGATAGGCCAGTGCACCGCCGAAGCCGGCGATGAACGAGGCGGCCACCGGGAGCGTGGCGTGTCGGAGGATACTCACCATGAAGTCGAGGTTGAGCCCCGGCGTGTACGCCCGGTCGTAGAGACCGCCGGAGGGGAACCAGCCGAGGTTGAACGAGAAGATGATCAGGAGGACGATGCCGACGATGTAGAACGGGACCGTCCGGTTGAGGATGGAGAAGCCGGTCAGCACCTTGTCGAAGCGACTGCCCTCCTTGTAGGCCATGCCGGCGCCGAGGAGGAGCGACGTCGTCCGTCCCAGTGCGATGCCGTAGACGCTGATGAAGATAGACCACTGCATGCGGTTGGCCAGCAACTCGGTCACTGGCTCACTGAAGTGAAACGACCGGCCAAGATCCTGATGAATGAAGACCTGCTGGAGGTAGTCGAGATATGCCAGGGGAATCGGTCGGTCGGGGTTGATGTTCGTGTACGTCTCGACCATCGTGTTGATCCGTTCTATCTCGGCCTGGCTGAACGACCCGGAGGTACTCATCTGTTGCATCAGCCTGAGCCGAACCATCTCGACCGGGCCGAACGGCATCAGCCGAAAGATGGCGAAGGCCAGCGACGTGACGATAGCGAAGACGAGCACGGCATGTGCTGTCCGCTTGACGAAGTAGTTCGACGCCATACTCTGGCCGTCGTAACTATCCCGTTTATGCTTTGTGGTGCTGTCAGGCATCGAGGCATGCATTTTTTATAGGAGGATGGAGAACCCCGGCGCATGCCAGTCGCGGAGTCACAGACACGGCCAGCAGACGACGTCATCTTCGAGGTTCGGAACGTCTCGGTCACCTTCGACATGGACTCGGGTGAATCGCGCGTGCTCGACGGCGTCGACTTCGACGTGCAGCGAGGCGAAACGCTCGGCGTCGTCGGCGAGTCGGGGTCGGGGAAGTCGATGTTCGCTTCCTCGCTTTTGAACGCCGTCGTCGAACCGGGACAGGTCGGCGGCGAGGTGACCTACTACCCGGAGGACGGCGACCCCATCGAGGTGACGGACATGACCGAGTCGGAGCTCAAAGCCGACGTTCGCTGGAGCGAGATGGCCTTTGTCGTCCAGTCCGCACAGAGCGCGTTCAACCCGACGATGACGGTTCGCCAGCACTTCATGGAGACGTTCGCGGCCCACGACGTCGACGAGGAGACGGGCCTGCGACGGGCCCACGAGATCTGTCGGGACCTCTACCTGAACCCCGAGCAGGTCCTGCCGTCGTACCCACACGAACTCTCCGGTGGGATGAAACAGCGAGTCCTGCTCGCGCTGGGCGTCGTCCTCGACCCGGAGGTGGTCGTCCTCGACGAACCGACGGCAGCGCTGGATCTGTTGATGCAGCGCGCCATCGTCTCACTCCTCTCGGACATCAAGGCGAAGTACGACCTGACGCTCGTGTTCGTCACGCACGACCTGAACCTGATCTCGCTCATCGCGGACCGACTCGCCGTGATGTACGCCTTCGAGTTCGCGGAGGTGGGCCCGACCGACCGGATCCTGCACGACCCACAGCACCCCTACACCCGTGCCCTGTTGAGCGCGGTGCCCAACGTCTCCGCCCCGCTGGAGACGATGGAGGCAATTCCGGGGTCGACGCCGAACCCGAACGACGTCCCCGACGGCTGTGCGTACCATCCGCGGTGTCCGGTCGCCGACGAGCAGTGCACGCGCGAGGCCCCGCCGTTCGCCGCGTTCGAGGAGCGCCACGTCGCGGCCTGTCACCACCCGGACGCCGCCCAGGCCGAGATTCAGATCCCGACGGCGCCCGACGCGACTGGCACCGGTCAGGAGGGGAGTGCCGATGACTGACGACGGCGAGGACGAGGTGGTCGTGTCGCTCGACGACCTGCACGTGCACTTCGAGAACAGTCGGCTGTTCGGGCTGAAAGGGGCCGAGACGGTCAAGGCAGTCGACGGCGTCTCTCTCGACGTTCACCGGAACGAGGTCGTCGCACTCGTCGGGGAATCCGGCTGTGGGAAGACCACGCTGGGCAAGGCCGCCATCGGCCTCCACCGGCCGACCGAGGGCAGTGTCAGATACCGCGGGACGGACGTCTGGGAGGCAAAAGACGCACGCGGACTGCTCTCGCGTGGCAACGGCCTCGAACACGACTTCGAGGAGATCCGACGTGCCCTCCAGATCATCCACCAGGACCCCGAAGCCTCGCTGGACGCGAACTCGACTATCGAATCGATCCTCGCCGAACCGTTGCGCCGCTGGCAACCGGAGATGAGTCGAACCGACCGTCGCGAACACATCCACGGCTTCCTCGAATACGTGGGACTGGAACCGGCCTCGGCCTTCGCCGAGCGCTACCCGCACCAGCTTTCGGGCGGCCAGCAACAGCGGGTGGCCCTCGTTCGGGCGCTGCTGATGAGTCCAGATCTGATCCTCGCCGACGAGGCCATCTCCGCGCTCGACGTGAGCCTCCGTATCAACATGATGGACCTCATGCTCGAACTCCAGGCGGCCGTCGACACCTCCTACCTCTACATCACCCACGACATCTCGAACGCCCGCTACGTGGCCAAGCAGTCGGGCGGGCGCATCGGCATCATGTACCTCGGAAAACTCGTCGAAATCGGGCCTGTCGACCAGATCATCGAGAATCCACAGCACCCCTACACCAAAGCGCTCCTGTGGGCGACGCCGGATCTGGCCTCGGGCGAGCGGGCCGAGGCCACCCACGGCATCGAAGACGCCCCGCTCCGGGCCATCGACGTCCCCGACGCCTCGGACCCGCCATCGGGCTGTCCGTTCCACGACCGCTGTCCGGAGGCTCGAACAGTCTGTACCGAGGAGATGCCGGGGACGTTCGACCAGGCGCCCGCTCACGAGGTGCGGTGTTTCCGGGCCGACGACGACCACGACTACTGGGAGAGTGCAGCACTCACGACCACGAACAGCGGATCGACGCCCGGTCAGTCCGCCGGCGACTGACCGGACACCGCGACGCAGGCAGTCGAGACTCCGCTCCGGCGATCTGACGGCTGTTTTCCGGACTCGTTCGACGGTCCGCAACCGTGTCGGCACGCTGATGTCATGGCAAGCGTGACGCGACTGCCTACACAGTGGGGGTCAAATTCCGGCAATATAACCATTTCTTCTGCGGAAGGTGTGCCCGCGTGAATGGATGGGAGTGCCACCACCGGACCACCGGACGCAACACGTGGCCGCTCAGTAGGTCTCTCGGAGGTGCCGGACGCTGAGTTCGTCCTCGAAGTGGGCCTCGAGGACCGCGTCCCGCCGGTCGTCGTAGGCGTCGAAGGTGAACGTCCGCGTTTCGCCGGGGGCGAGGTGGACGTAATTGTCCGAGAACGCACCCGAAAGCGTCCCCGGGTCGAGTTCGACGAACAGCGCGGCGTCCTCGGCGGTCACGGTTACGTCGGCCCCGTCGACCGTCACCGACAGATCCGTCTCCGGGAGTCTGAGTTGCTTGTAATCCGCGAAGAAGCCGGTCGCGGGATACGTTTCGACGCTCCCCTCGTACTCGGCACGGACCAGCACTTCGGTCGGGGCGACGTCCGCCGCCAGGTCAGCCCGTTCGACCGTCGTCAGCGCCGTGCTCTCGTGGGCGTCAAGCGAGACGTCGAC
>ENA-ORCR01000485-ORCR01000485.1-marine-metagenome-genome-assembly--contig:-NODE-485-length-21652-cov-6.790869_pt1 | contig 21652 bp, 21 predicted proteins | sample MGYA00237782_ERZ508514 | MGnify/ENA primary metagenome ERZ508514 (study PRJEB26185, sample SAMN06268960) | marine metagenome | isolation source: Eden Landing Ponds, San Francisco, CA, USA | place...
ATGACGTTTTTCGTGACCGACCGGACCTCGTAGCGGACGGGGAGGTGCTCCTCGACCACTGCGAGGCGGTCGCGGTCGGCGCCGGCCGCCAGCAACGCCCCGAGGAGCATGTCGCCGCTGGCGCCCATCCGGCCGTCGAACGCGAGGGTTCGCATACCCGAACCGGGGTCGCGCGGCGGCAAAAAGCGTCCGGTCGCCTGGATCGCCACAAGGCACTTCGCGATCCCTCCATCCAGTGACAGTATGCGCCGCCGACAGTTCCTCGCGTCGGTTCCCCTCGCGGCCGGACTGGCGGGCTGTGGACAGTTATCGGGCCCGTCCTCCGAGACGCCACAGGACTCCGTCGGGTCCGAAACGCCCGACGAGTCGACGGGGAGCCAGACGCTCGCGACCGGCGCTGGCGACGGTCCTCGATCCCCGCGGACGGCGACCCCGGTCTCGGAGACCGCGGCCGTCGTCAGACCGGCCTACAGACATCGGTTCTCCGCCGACGCGTTTCGCTTCGTGCGACCCGACCGGGCGCAGTTCCTGTTCGCCAGCGTGCCGGCGGCGTCGACGGACCAGTACCCGTCCTCGTTCGAGTTGGCCGTCGGCGACCGGCGGTTCGAGGTGGCCGATATCGACAGTGGACCGCCGCACATGCTTCGAATGGAAGAACTGCACACGGTCAGGGAGCCGTCGGGCTGGGTCGGGTTCGACGTGCCGCGCGTCGAGGCCGACGAGGCGACGCTCGTGGGTCCGAACCACGAGTACCGGCTTCCCCCGGAAGCCGTCGCGGATCTGTCCGGCGTTCCCGATCTGGTCGTCGAATCGGTGTCGGCGCCCGACCGCGTGGCCTCTGACGGAGCGGCGCGAGTCGAGGTGACCGTCCGGAACGCGGGAGACCGGCGAGGGGTCTTCCTCGGCGGGTTCCAGCGGGGCGGTGTGCCGAGCCTGCTGGCGGTCGAGGTCGATCCCGGCGAAGGTCCGCAGCGAGAGGTCCAAGAGGTTCACCATCGCGCGGTTCTCCTGATGGGCGATCTCACCGCCGTAACAGGCGTCCGCGGGGACGCCGACCGCCTCGGCGATCCGCTCCAGTCCGAGCGCGCTCGCGATGGCGTCGGGGTCCGGGTTGTCGTGCGCGACGACGAGCAGGGGACCGGAGAGGTTTCGGAGGGCTCGCAACAGCCGGACCGGCTCCTCGTCGGCCTCGACGCCGGTCGCCTCGCGGACCCGGGAGACGACGGCCTCGACGGGGTCGACGACGCGGTCGGCGATCGCTTCCAGTGCCTCCTGCTGGGCCGCGGTCGGGTTCGTCCCGACGTGCGCGACGATCATCGCGTCCGGGTAGCGGCGCCGCGCGGCCTCCGCGGCGGCGACGTTTCGCTCCGGGTCGTCGCTCGCGACCAACACGACCGCGGCGCTGTCGGGGTACGCCGCGGGGTCGGTCGGATCGGCCTCCACGGTGGCGACGTTGCGGTCGCGCAGGGTCGACGCCCATCCGGTGTCGTCGGTGATCGCGATGAGCTCGCCGCGCGACTCGCGGGTGCGCTCGACGAGCGTGTTCCCGACCGCGCTACAGCCGAGCAGCAGACGCCGGGCCATACCGGCGCGAGGGGGTCGCGACGCAAAACGCTGCCGTCATTCGTCGGCTTCCTCACCCGCCGACGCTCCCCCATCGGGGAGCGAGCCGTTCACCGCGGCGGCGACGTCGACGGCGGCGCGGTTCTCGGCGATGTCGTGGACGCGGACGATGTCGGCGCCGCGGTCGGCGGCGAGCGCCGTCGCCGCGACGGTGGCGTGCTCGCGGTCGTCCGGCCCTCTATCGACCGCGTCGTACATCGACTTGTGCGAGTGGCCGATCAGCACCGGGCAGTCGAGCGCGGCGAACTCCCCGACGCGGTCGATGAGCTCGAACGCCTCCGCGGCCGACTTGTCGAAGCCGAGCCCCGGGTCGACGATCACCTTCTCCCGGTCGATCCCGGCGGTCTCGGCCAGCGCGAGCCGCTCGCGGAGCGCCGCGATCACGTCGTCGACCGCGTCGTCGTACTCGGGGTCGTTCGTCGGGTCCACGGGGGCGTCGAGGCTGTGCATCACCACCACCGGACAGCCGGCGTCGGCGACGACCTCGCGCATCTCCGGGTCCGCCAGCCCGGTCACGTCGTTGATGACGTCGGCGCCAGCCTCCAGCGCCGCCTCCGCGACCGCCGGCTTCCGCGTGTCGACCGAGAGCAACACGTCGCCGTCGGCGACCGCCGGGACCGACCGGATCGCTTCGATCGTCGGGACCACCCGGTCGATCTCCTCGTCGACCGGGACGGGCTCGGCGCCCGGGCGCGTCGACTCGCCGCCAACGTCCACGACGTCGACGCCCGCCTCGACCATCCGCTCGACGCCCGCGACCGCGTCGTCGAGGCCGGCGTGCCGCCCGCCGTCGTGGAAGGAGTCCGGCGTGACGTTGAGCACGCCCATGACCGCGGTGCCGTCGGTCCAGGGGTAGTCGTCGGGAGCGGCGCCGGCGTCCGAAGCGCGCTCGGCGGCCGCACCGCTCTCGGCGAGTCCGAGCCGAGCGGCGATGTCGCCCGCGATCCCCGCGAACCCCTCGCTCTCGCGCTCGCGCTTCCGGAGCCGACCGAGCAGTTCGCGGTACTCTGCGACCGTCCCCGCCAGCGTGACAGGCACGCGCTCGCCGCCAGGGACGCGCCCTCCGCCGGCGCCGAGGCCGCCGATCGCGGCGTCTCCGCCGGCCTCGCGGAGGGCGGCGGCGATCCGCTCCGCACGGTCGCCGCGGAGCCGGAGGGAGAGGACGCGGTGGTCGATCCCCTCGCGTCGGCGTCGGGCCCCCCCGGCTTCGCCTCCGACGGGAACTCCACCGGCGTCGAGCGCTCGCGTCGCGCTCGCGGCCGGGTCGCTCCCGCCTCCGATCGACCGCGGGATCACGGTCCGCATGCGCGCCGCGCGGGCCTCCGCGACGGCGAACAGCGAGCCGACGAGCAGCACGCAGTCGTCGGGAGCGGCGCGCTCGACCGCGGCGTCGAGGGCGGCGGCCACGTCGTCGCCGGCGGTCACGTCGTCGACGCCGGCGGTCCGGAGCGCGGCGGCCAACACCTCGGGGTCATCCGCGCGGTCGAGGTCGGGGCGACAGGTGACGGCGGAGGCGGCCTCCGGGAGCGCGCTCGCGGCGCTCGCGTGGTCCTTGTCGTGCATGGCGCCGTACACGAGGTGGAGGTCGTCGTAGTCGTACTCGGCGAGCGTCCCCGCGAGGGTCCGACAGGCCGCCGGGTTGTGCGCGCCGTCGAGCACCGTCAGGGGCGCGGTGTCGACGACCTCGAACCGACCGGGCCACGTCGCCCGCGCGAGGCCGTCGCGGACCGCGGCGTCGGCGGGGGGATCGACACCGATCGCGTCGGCGGTGCACCGGGCGAGCGCGACGGCGATACCCGCGTTCGTCGCCTGGTGATCGCCGACGAGGGGGATCCGGTAGGTTCCGGTCACCTCGCCGGACAGCGTCACCTCGGCGTCGGTCGGGCTCACGCGCCCCCCGTAGGTGACGGAGATGGCGGGGTCGTCCTCGGCGTTCTCCTCTGCGTCCTCGCCAGCGTCCTCGCCCTCACCCGCCCCCGCGACCGTCGAGACCGGAGCGCCGGCGTCGCTGGCGACCTCGCGAACGACGGACAGGGCCTCGCCCTCGCAGGCGGTGACGAGCGGGGCGCCCGACTCGGCGATCCGGGCCTTGGTGCGGGCGATCTCAGCGATCGTGTCGCCGAGGACCGCGGTGTGTTCGAGCGAGACGTTGGTGACCGCGGTCGCGACGGGGTCGACCGCGCTGGTGGCGTCGTACTCGCCGCCGAGCCCGACCTCCAAGACGGCCACGTCGACCTCGCGGCGCGCGAACTCGCGGACCGCCATCGCCGTCACGACCTCGAAGAAGGTGAGGGGTTCGCCGGCGGCGGCGCGCTCGACGAGCCACGGCTTCGCCTCCTCGACGAAGTCGGCGATCGCCGCTTCGGTCATCGACAGCCCGTCGACCCGGACCCGCTCGGCGAGCGCGGAGAGGTGCGGCGACGTGTAGAGGCCGACGGAGAGTCCGGCCTCGCGCAGGATCGACTCGGTCATGCGCGCGGTGCTTCCCTTCCCGTTCGAGCCGGCGACCTGCACGAACGACACGTCCTCCTCCGGGTTCCCGAGGTGATCGAGGAGCGCCGCCACGCGCTCGGTCCCCGGCTTCACCGAGAAGCGGCGGAGGTCGAAGAGGAACGCCGCCGCCTCGTGGTAGTGCATACGCCGTGGGTCGGCTCGCCGTCGCTTAGGCGTAACGGACCGGGAACGGCGTGCGGCTCCACCTCTTCACCCGACGACCCGTCCCGACCGGAAGAGCAACCCTTACGCGCGCGGCATCCCGACCCTCTCGCATGAACGAGACTGCGGCCGCGTCGGCGTCCGCGGCCGAAGACGGAGAGCCGGACCGCGCCGGTGGCGGCGCCGCCGACGCCGTCGCCGCCACCGATTCCGACCCGGTCGTCGTCGGCGAGGGGGTCCGCAAGTCGTACGGCGAGGTCGTCGCGCTCGACGGCGTCGACATCCGGGTCGAGCCCGGCGAGGTGTTCGGACTGATCGGTCCCAACGGCGCGGGGAAGACGACGCTCGTCCGCGCGCTGACGGGGACGACGGAGGCCGAGGGCGACCTGCGGGTGTTCGGCGCCCCGCCGCGCGAGGTCGACCCGCAGCGGATCGGGCTGCTCCCGCAGGCGTTCGACCCGCCAGAGCGGCTCACCGCGAGCGAGCTCGTGGAGTACTACGGCGGGCTCTACGACGCCGCGCGCGACGTCGAGTCGGTCCTGCGGGACGTGGGGATGGCGGACGACGCCGACGCGTGGTACGAGACGCTCTCGGGCGGGCAGAAGCGTCGGACCTGCGTCGCCACCGCCATCGTCAACGACCCCGACCTCCTCTTCCTCGACGAGCCGACCACGGGGATCGACCCGGCGGGTCGGCGATCGATCCACCGACTGATCGAGCGGCTCGCCGACGGCGGCACGACCGTCTTCCTCACGAGCCACGCGATGGACGAGGTCGAACGGCTCGCCGACCGCGTCGCGCTCCTCCGGGACGGCGCCGTCGTCGCCGTCGGTCCCCCCGACGAGCTGATCGCCGAGCACGGCGGCGAGCCGAGCCTGGAGGTCGCGCTCGACGGCCCCGCTTCCGAGGGCGACGTCGAGGCGGTCCGGGAGGCAGTTCGGGAGGCGGTCCGGGAGGCGCTCTCGGACGAATCGACCGAGTCGGCGAGGGCGGGCGAGGGAGAAGCAGAGAAGGCGTCCGGGAGGGCAGAGAAGGCGTCCGCGAGCAAGGACGCGCCCGCGGTCGAGTCCACCCGCGAGGGCCTCCGGATCGGGGGCGTTCGACCCGAGGGGATCGGCGACGCGGTCGACGCGCTGGAGGCGGCCGGGGTCGACTTCGAGTCGCTCGCCTGGTCCGAGCCCTCGCTGGAGGACGTGTACCTCCGGCTCACGGGTGAGGAGTACTCGCCGCGGTCGGGTGAGTTCGGTGAAACCGCACCGGACGGAGGCGACCGATGACCCGCGTCGGCCGGATCGCCACCGAGGCGAGCGCGGCGGCGCGGTCCTTCCTCCGGCGGCGGACGGCGGTGTTCTTCACCTTCTTCTTCCCCGTCATCCTCGTGTTGATCTTCGGCGCGCTGGTCCAGACGCAGCCGACCGGCGGGGGGCTGTTCGCGGAGCCAGCCGGCTACTACATTCCCGGCTACCTCGCCGTCGTCGTCCTCTTTACGCCGCTGTCGCGCGTCGGCTCGGAGATCGCCCGCCACCGCGACGGCGGCCGGTTCGAGAAGCTGGCGACGACGCCGATCTCGCGCGGCGAGTGGCTGCTCGCACACACGCTGGTCAACGTCGCGATCATCGGCGCGGCGAGCCTGCTCATCCTCGCGCTCGTAGTGGTCGTGACCGACGCGGAGCCGGTCGTCTCGCCCGCGCTGGCGGCTCTGCCCGTCTTCGTCGCCGTCGCGGTCGCGCTGTTCTGCGGGCTCGGCGCGCTGCTCGGCGCGCTCGCGGACTCGCAGGACGGCGTGATCGCCGCGAGCAACACGGTCGCGCTCCCCCTGCTGTTCCTCTCCGAGACGTTCGTCTCGCCCTCGCTGCTGCCGGAATGGTTCCTCCCGGCGGTGGCGGCCTCGCCGCTGACGTACTTCGCCCGCGGGACGCGAGCGATCGTCTACGAGCCGGGACCGTGGCTCGGCGATCTGGCGGTGCTTTCGGTCCTCGCTCTCGCCTTCCTCGCGCTGGGGGCGGCCGCGGTTCCGCGGACGGACTGAGTGGGCGGATGCGAGTGGTCTCTCGGAGGCGGGTGCCGGGGTATTTCGGGGCTCGAACGCCGGATTCCCGGGCCTCGAAACGGAAGCCGGTCATTTATATCGCCCCACGCCGTCCCCGACAACGAGAGAAAGCGTGCCCACCGTTCAATTCACCTGCTCGGACTGCACGCAGACCATCGAGGTCAACGACGAGATGCGGGAGACGATCCTCGAAACCGGCTGCCCGGTCTGTACGACCGCGGCCAGCGAGGACGACTTCGACGACGAGTAGCCGAGTTAGCGTCGATATGCGGCTGATCTCGCGTTCGGCTATTTATAAGTGATCGACGGCTCCGCGGTAAAAACCGCCAAAGCCCAAGTCACTCGTTTATAAATGGTTGCTGTCGGCGGATCGACGGCGAGCACCACCAAAGCCCCGCACCGCACAGCACCGCCCTCACACCTCCCCAGCCTCGTCGCTGGCGCCGACGGCGCCAGCGACTCCCTCGCGCGTGCGACTCGCGCCCGAGAGGCGCTCGTCGGCACGCGCCACCGCAATTCGATTTATAAGTGTTCGTCCGCGTTCACGAGAGTATCTCGACCTCGTACCCGTCGGCTTCGAGCGCGTCGACGATGTCGGCGGCGTGTTCGGCGTCGTCGGTCTCCAGTTCCAGTTCGAGTTCGGCGGCGTTGACGGCCACGTCCCGCGAGGTGCGGTCGTGGTGGACGGCGTACACGTTCGCGCCGGTGCGGGCGACGATGCTGGAGACGCGCTCCAGTTCGCCGGGGCGGTCTTTTAAGTCGATCGTGATCTTGAGGTACCGGCCCATCTGGACCAGTCCGCGTCGGATCACGGTGCCGAGGCGGTTGAGGTCGATGTTCCCGCCGCAGAGCGCGGCGACGACCGTCTCGTCGTCGTCGTACGCGAACGACTCCGAGAGAACGGCGGCGAGCGCGACCGCGCCCGCGCCCTCGACGAGCGTCTTCGAGCGCTCCAAGAGGAGCGTGAGGGCCAAGGCGATCTCGCGGTCGTCGACGGTGACGACCTCGTCGACGTACTCCGCCATCACTTCGAGCGTCCGCTCGCCGACCGCCCGCGTCGCGATCCCGTCGGCGATCGTGTCGACGCTGTCGATCTCCGTGACCTCGCCCGCTTCGAGCGACTTCGCGGCCGACGCCGCGCCCTCGGCCTGGACGCCGACGACCCGCACGTCGGGCAGTTGTTCTTTGATCGCGACCGCGACCCCCGAGATGAGCCCCCCGCCGCCGATCGGGACGACGACGGTGTCCAGATCGGGACAGTCGTCGACGATTTCGAGGCCGAGCGTCCCCTGCCCGGCCATCACCACGGGGTCGTCGAACGCGTGGACGTAGGTCCGGCCCTCCTTCCGCTCCAGTTCGTGGGCGTACGCCTGCGCCTCGTCGTAGTCGACGCCTTCCAGCCTGACGCTGGCGCCGTATCCGCGGGTCGCCTTCACCTTCGAGACGGGCGCGAACTTCGGCATCACGACGGTCGCGTCGACGCCAGCGCGGTCGGCCGCCAGGGCGACCCCCTGCGCGTGGTTGCCCGCGCTCGCCGTGACCACCCCGGCCTCGCGCTCCTCCTCGGTGAGCGTCGCGATCCGGTTCATCGCCCCGCGGATCTTGAACGCGCCGGTGCGCTGGAAGTTCTCCAGTTTGAGGTGCACGTCCGCGCCGCTCATCTCGGAGAAGGTCCGCGACCGCTCTAAGGGCGTGTGCCGTGCGACGTCGCCGACGCGTTCGCGAGCCGCGCGAACGTCGGAGAGGCTGATCATGCGGGGCTATCGCCGCGCCGGGCGCTAATCGGTTCCGGTCCGTTCCGTTTCGCCGTCTGTAACCGAGCCGAAGGCTCGCCGTTCGTGACCGAGCCGAAGGCTCGCCGTCTGTGGAAGGGGGAATGCACGCGTGTGACGTGCAAGTAGGACGAAACGTGCCGAATACAAAAAGGTAGGGCTAGCGGAGTGGAAGTGTAACCGCACGACTGCGGTCCCGTCATCGCTCCGTCAGACGGGATCTCAGGGAGTTAGGCGCACCCGGACATCGTCCCGTTCGAGGTATCGGTCGACCCGCTCTGCGAACCCGGGGTCGTCGCCATTCCGTTCGCCACCGTTCCGTTCGCCACCGTTCCGTTCGCCGGCGCTATCACCGTCGGTCTCGTCCGGCCACGTCGCGTCCGCGTCGAGCCTGTCGGGGTCGCCGACGTACACCGCGGCCTCGTCCGGGTGGCCGTCGGGCGCGTCGAGCGGGAGCGTCACTCGTCGGTACAGTCCCTCGCCGACGCGTTCGTACTCGTCGAGGGCCTCCAACTCCTCGGTGCGGAGGAGCCGCCCGCCGGTCTCGCCGCCCGGGGCGAGCGTCGGGTACCGCCCGTCGACGAGGTGGAGTCCGAACAGCGTCGCCGACCCGACGTACACGTACGAGTCGAGCACCTCGGCGACCCGCTCCGGTTCGGTGAGCGTCCCGTACACGAAGACGTCCATAGACTGTGTGCGTCGTTGGCACGTTTCAACGTTCGGGCGGTTCGCGTCTCGACTCAGATATCCGCAACGACTTTGCCCGCCTGTTCGGTTCTCCCTCCAATGCAGACGCTGCGTGGCCGCCACGCGCTCTCCGCGCTCGGACTCGCTCTCCTCGTCGCCGCGGCGGTCCACCACGGGGCCGAAACCGATATGATCGGGGGCACCGCGGGGCCGCTGTTAGCGTTCGCGCTCGACGGCGGGATCGCGGTCGGCGTGATCGCCGCCGGTCGCTGGCTCGCCGGACGGGGCCTCTCCGCGGATGAGGAGTGGCGTATCGCCGGGTGGACGACCGCCGGATCGACCGTCGCCGTCGTCGCCTTCGGGGCGACGGTCGCGGTCCGCGTCTTCGAGGGGCGACCGCTCGTCGTCGCCAACGACGGCGTGCGGTCGGTCGTCCACCACCTCGTCGAGAACGCCGTCGAACACGCCGGTCCCGACGTCACCGTTCGCGTCGCCGTCGAGGAGCGCGACGAGACCGTCGCGGTGGCCGTGGCGGACGACGGACCGGGGCTCCCGCCGGCGCTCCGCGACGACGCGTTCGGAGACGCGGACGACGACGCCAGCGGGCTGAGTCTGGTCGCGACGCTCGTCGACGTGTACGACGGCTCCGTCCGCACGGGCGAGTCGGACCTCGGCGGCGCGCGGTTCGAGGTGACGCTTCCGCGCGCCGCCGAGGTCGCGTGACACGTCCCCTCTCGGCCTCGCTCGCGATCGATCCGGACGGGACGGCCGGCTCCGACATATAAAAACCACGCCCGTTCGTCGAGAGTGACACATGGACCTCCCGCGGCTGCGGCGCGTCTGGACGCGGGTGTTCTCGCTCGCGTGGCCGGTCATGGCCGAGCAGACGTTCCGCACCGCGATGCGGACGACCGACGTCCTCGTCACCGCGCTGTTCTCGCCGGCGGCCGTGGTCGCGATCGGACTCGCCGACCTCTACGCCCGGTTTCCCCTCCGGTTCGGGCTCGGACTCGGCGGCGGCGCGATCGCGCTCTCCTCGCAGGACACCGGCGCGGGCGCGACCGACACCCGCGACGAGGCGGTGACACAGGCGCTCCTCGTCGGCGCGCTCGCGGGAATCCCCTTCACGCTCTTCGGCCTCCTCTTCGGCGAGCACGCGATCGACGTGTTCGGTCGGCTCGTCGGCGAGCGGACCTCGCCGGCCGTCGTCGAACTGGGCTCGACGTACCTCGCGATCGTCTTCGCGACCGCCCCCGCGCGCCACGTCGCCTTGGTCGCCGCCCGCGCGCTGCAGGGGACGGGCGACACCCGCACGCCGATGTACGTCAACGTCGCCGCCAACTCCGCCAACATCGCCGGGTCGGTCCTCCTCGGACTCGGGCTGTTCGGCCTCCCGCGGCTGGAGGTCGTCGGCGTCGGCCTCGCAACCGCCGGCGCCAACGTGCTCACGGCTGGACTCCTCTGTCTCGCCGTCTGGGGCCCGTGGACCGAGGTGTCGTTCACCCGCCCCCGCGACCTCACGATCGCGAGCCAGCTCCTCCGCGTGAGCGCTCCTCGCGTGCTCGAGGGGTTCGGCTCGGAGCTCGCCGAGTTCCCCTTTAACGCGCTCCTCCTCGGCTTCGGCGAGTCGGTCAACGCCGGGTTCCAGATCGGGCGGCGGGTGTACCAGCAGGTGACCGGGCCGCTCTCGCGCGGGTACAACGTCGCCGCCTCGGTGCTGGTCGGCCAGTCGCTCGGCGCCGGCGACCCAGAGGAGGCCCGGTTCAACGGGTGGGCGGTCGCCGGGCTGGGCGTACTCACGGTCGGGAGCATCGGGCTCGCCCTGGTCGCGCTCGCGCCCCGACTCGTCCCCCTCTTCACCGACGACGGCCCCACGATCGCGTCCGCCGTCGACTTCGCCCGCGTCTACGGTCTCGCCGGCGCCGGACTCGTCTGCTTCTCCGCGCTCTCCGGCGCGCTGCAGGGTGCGAGCGAGACCAGGCTCCCGTTCGTCGCCCGCATCTCCGGGATGTTCGGCCTCTTCCTCGGGACGTCGTGGCTCCTCGGGCGGACGATCGGACTCGGTCCGAAGGGGGCGTACGTCGGCGTGTTCCTCGCGTACGCGTGGATGGCGCTCGTCGTTATCGCCGGCTTCCGCCACTCGGAGTGGGCCGACCGCGCCGCGGAGATGATGGCCGAGCGCGGAAGCGACGACGCCGCCGGTGCGTCGCCGGCGGATGATCCAGCGCCGGACGCCCCAGCACCGAACGATCCAGCGCCGGACGATCCAGCGCCGGATGACTCAGCGCCGGACGATCCGACGGACCGCGCCTCGGAGTGACCGTTCAGATCGCTCGGGTTTTTAAGTATTCGACGGTCGAACCGGTCCGCATGGATCTGTCATCCGCGGTCTCCGCCACTGCGTCGACCCTCCGACGCCGCCCCGCCGACCTGCTCCCCTTTTACCTCCTCGGCACGGCGGTCCCCGTCGTCGCCCGGATGGGCCTCTTCGTCGCGCTCGCCGGGACGTACCTCCACTACGAGCTGACCGGTCGGCTCGCCGACGCGCGCCGAGCGCTCGCCGAGTTGGACCTGACCCCGCCCGACACGCAGGACCCCGAAGCGGTTCAAGCGTGGGGCGAGAGCATCGCGCCGGCGCTCGAACCCCTCGCGTCGCCGACCGCGCTCCTCCTCGTGACCGTCGGCATCGTCGCGACGGTCCTGTTAGCGCTCCTCACGTACGCCGCGGTCTCCGCCGGACAGATGTCGGCGGTCGCGGGCCGAGTCCGAGGCGGTCGCGGGCTCACCGCCGGGATCGCCGGTGTGCGTGGTCGCTGGCTCACGTTCCTCGGCCTCTACCTCGCCGAGTTCCTGCTGTGGATCGGCGTGACGCTGCTCGCCGGCCTCGCGATCGGTGTCGCGTTCCTGGTTAATCCCTTCCTCGGGGCCGCAGTCGCGCTCCTCGCGCTGCTCGTCGGACTGATCGTCCTGCTCCTCGTCCGCGCGGTGTTCGCGTTCGCCCCCGCCGCGGTCGTTATCGACGAGACCGGCGTGGTCGGCGCCTTCCAGGGTGCGGGCGGATTCATCCGTTCGAATCCGGTCGACGCCCTCGCGTACCTCGTCGTCGCCGTCGGCGTGCTCGTGGCGGTCTCCTCGGCCGCGTCCGCGCTCTCGTTCCTCGGGGGCGGCGCCGCCGTCGCGCTCGTCAGCGCGGTCGTCGCCGCCCCCGCGCTCGACCTGCTCAAGACCGTCCTGTACGGCGACCACCGCGACGCGGTCGCCCCCGTCGAGCCGGTCGACGCCCGGATCCGCGACCAGTTCGTCGGCGGCGTCCGCCGCGGCTGGCGAGAGATGACCGGATTCGTCCGCCGAACTCCCGGTCTGCACGCGATCGTGATCCTCGTCGGCGTCGGGTTCGGCGCGGTCGGGTGGCTCGCGGTGGACCCCTTCGTCGGCGCGGTGACCACGTCGATCGAGTCCCGGCTGGTCGGCCACCTCCCCCCGGCGGCCGCGCTCAACTTCTTCGGGAACAACTGGTCGGTCGCGATCGCGACCTCGTTCGCGGGCGTCGCGTTCGTGGTCCCCGCGCTCTCGTCGATCGCGTTCAACGGGCTCGCGCTCGGCGCCACCGCGGCGTTAGAGGAGAACCTCGCCGCGCTGCTCGCGTTCGTCGTCCCGCACGGGATTCTCGAAATCCCCGCGCTCTTCGTCTCCGGGGCGCTCGGGATCCACCTCGGGATCGTCTCGTGGCGAGCGTTCCGCGGCCGCCTGTCCCGCGGGGCGTTCGCCGACGCGCTGGAGCACGCGTTCTGGGTGCTGATGGGGATCGGCGTGTTGATCGCGGTGGCCGCGTTCATTGAGGGGTTCGTGAGCCCGTACTACTGGCGGCCGTTCCTCTAGGTCCCGCGCCGCTGCGCTCCGCTCCGTCCGTTTTCCGCAGTTTCCACTCCCGCCCGTACGTTCAAGTCTCTCCGTCACGAATCCTGACCTGTATGACGCGACGCGATCCCTTCACCGAGATAGAGGACCTGCTCGAACGGATGGGACAGGAGTTCGAGGAACTCGGCGGCACGCTCGACGCGCCGGGCCCCGGTGTCCCCGGATTCCCGGGCGATCGCGACGTCGCCGTCGACGTGATCGAGGACGACGAGTCGATCACCGTGCTCGCCGACCTCCCCGGCTTCGACGCCGACGAGATCGAGGTCGAACTCCACGACGACGCGCTCTCGATCGCGGCCACCCGCGAGGAGGCGCGCGACGCGGAAGCGACTGTCGGCGCGGATGGCGACGGCGCGGACGACGGCGACGCGACCGTTCAGTATCACCGCCGCGAGCGTCGTCGCCGCGCGGTGTCGCGCCGGATACCGATCCCCGAGGCGGTCGAACGCGACGGGACGACCGCCTCGTACGACGACGGCGTGCTCACCGTCACCCTCCCCAAGCGGTCGTCGTCGGACGCCGCCGGCCACAGCATCGACGTGAACTGACCGGACGGCGACCGTCTCTCGTCGTGGTTCCGCGTCTCCCGTGTCGGCTGACGCGAGCTATCACTCATCCTGTCGTTTTTAATACCCCAGAATACGTCTCTACAGGGGATTTCCATGAACAGAACAAACCCCTTCGACGAGATCGAGCAGTTCTTCGGCCGCGCCCCGTCCGGCAGCGACCGCGCGTGGGGGCGTGACCTCCGGACCACCGACATCGACGTGGCCGAGTACGACGACGAGTTCGTCGTCATGGCCGACCTCCCGGGATACGACCGCGAGGACATCGACGTGCGAGCGACGGATGGCCGGCTCACGATCACCGCCGAGCGCGACGCGGAGCGCGAGAACGGCGAGCACGAGGATGCGGACCGACGGTACCTCCGACGCGAGCGGCGCCACGAGTCGGTCACACGGTCCGTCGACCTCCCCGGACCCATCGCCGACGAAGGCGCGAGCGCGACGTACCGTCACGGCGTGCTCACGGTCACGCTCCCGAAGACCGTCGAGGAGGCGGACGACGGCCACCGGATCGACGTGGCGTAGCGTCGATATCGGTCTGTTCTCGCCTGCCGTTTTCTTCGTCTCCGCCGACAGTTTCACCACCCGCTGCGTGCTACGATGTCACATGGACGACGCCGACTACGAGGCGGCGCGCCGCGATCTCGTCGCCGGGCTCCGTCGCCGGCTCGACGTCAACGAGCGGACGCTCGCGGCGATCGAGTCGGTGCCGCGTCACGCGTTCGTCCCGGAGCGTCACCGCTCGCGCGCCTACGCCGACCGACCGCTCCCGATCGGCCACGATCAGACGATCAGCGCGCCGCACATGGTGGCGATCATGACCGATCTGCTCGACGTCGGACCCGGCGACAGGGTGTTCGAAGTCGGCACGGGCTGTGGGTACCACGCCGCGGTCGTCACCGAGATCGTCGGCCCGGGAAACGTCCACAGCGTCGAGTACGTTCCGGAACTGGCCGACGCGGCCCGCGATCGCCTCTCGCGGCTCGGATACGACGTGACCGTCCGAGCCGGTGACGGACGGACGGCGTTCCCCGACGCGGCACCCTTCGACGCCGCGTACCTGACCTGTGCGCCGCCCGACGGGGTCCCCGATCAGATTGTCGACCGCGTGCGGACGGGTGGTCGGGTCGTCGCACCGATCGGTCGCGCCGGCGCACAGCGTCTCATCAGGCTGACGGTCGGGGAAGAGACTGTCGAGCGCGAGGACCACGGCGGCGTCCGGTTCGTTCCGATGCGGTGACGACCGACGCGGTTGTGGTGCGGTGACGACTGTTGCAATGACGAACGAGCGCTTTTAGAGGACCGAGCACCGAGTCGAGCTATGGACGAGGCGTCGCTTCGGGCCGACATGATCGAGCGGCTCGAACACCAGATCGGCGAGACGCTGGACGAGCCCGTGTTGGCGGCCCTCCAGCGTATCTCCCGAGAGCCGTTCGTCGACGACGGCCCGTCGACCGGAGGCGAGTCCGGTCGAGGTGCCGGAGGCGGGAACGGAGACCGGTCGCTCGCCCTCGAAACTGTCGTACGGCTGATCTCTGCGCTCGACACCCACGAGGGAGACGATGTCCTCGTCGTGGGCGCGGGCGTCGGTTACTCGGTCGCGCTACTCGCCGAAATCGCCGGCGCGAAGCACGTCCACGCCGTCGACATCGACCGCGAGGCGGTCGCTATCGCTCGCTCCAACCTCTCGACAGCCGGATACGACGCCGTCCTCGTCGACCGGCGCGACGGGGCGAACGGGCTCCCCGAGTACGCCCCGTACGACCGGATCCTCCTCGAAGCGAGCGTCGTCGAGCCGCCGCGCGCGCTCCGCGAGCAGTTGGCTGATGGGGGTCGGATCGTCTACCCGCGGGGGACGGCGGTTCAGACGCTCGCCGCGATCGAACCCGACTCGGCGGAAGCCGCGTCCGACGGCACGACCGACGATGACGACGCCCCGGCGGGGTTCCGGACGGTCGAGACGGCCGGCCCGGCGCGGCTCCAACCGATGCTCGTCGCCGGCGAGTTACGCGGCGTCGAGCGGAACCGAACACGCCGCGAGGACGCCGAGCGCGCCGAGCAGGGCCACTTCGCCCGTCACGGCTGGGAGCAGGACTGGATCGACTGGGACGACCGCCTCTGATTCCCCTGCGGTCACCAGCCCTGATCACTCTGTGACGACGAGCACCTCGGTGTTTCCGCGTTCGTCGACGTAGTCGCCTTCGGCCGGCGGTTTCACTTCGACGGTGAGGGTCCCGTCCGGCTGGTTCGGCCCAAGTTCCGGGTCGACATCGACGGTTGCGACCCCGTCGGAGTCGGTCGTTCCCGTGGCGACTCCGTCGATCTGTGCCGACCCGCTCCGAACGATCACCGTCGCGTCCGCGACACGGGAGCCGTCCGGATCGAGGACGGCGACGTCAAGCGACTGCTCGCCCGGGTTCGTTACCTCAGGCTGCGGCTGCGCGTCGAGCTCCGTCGCGGCCAATCCCTCGATATCGCCGATCATCCCCATCATCACGCTGAGGCTCGCGACGCCGACGACGAGGGCGATGACCAGCCTGACCGGCAGTCCCTCGATGGCCCGACGGTCTGCGCGAAACGATCGATCGTTGGCGGTGCGCTCGTCCCGTTTCGAGTGCGGCATACCGTCGGTGGTCGCGGTATCACTGATAAATGGTCGGCCCAGTGATCCGGCGGATCAGCCCTGATTTTTTACTACATACCGCGGCCATCGCCGCCATGCACGTGCTCGGTCGCGACGGTGACGCGGGGGGCAGCGGCGATTCCGACGGCTCGGACCATGTCGACGGCGCGATCGGAACGAATCCATGCCCACCGACCGTCCAGATCGGATCGTTCCTCGCGCGCGACGGCAGCGCCGGCGCCGAAGTCGGCGTCGATGCCGACGGCCCGCACGCGGGCGTCGTCTTCGGCAAGCGGGGGACCGGGAAATCGTACACGCTCGGCGTTATCGCTGAGGGACTCGCAGCGGCCCGCGGTGTCGCGCCGGTCGTGGTTGACCCGATGGGCGTCTTCGGCGGGCTCCGGGAGGCCGGCGGACGGGTCGTCGAGCCCCGAATCCGACCGGCGGCGATCCCCCCGGAAGCGTGGCCGGACCTGCTCGGGCTTGACCCGGCGAGTGGGCCGGGGAGTCTGGTGTGGCGCGCCGCCGCTGACGCTATCGACACGCCCGACACCACCGATTTATCCGACGGACACCGCTCGGGTGCGTCGGACGGGTCGCCATCGATCGCGACGCTCCGGGGTCACATAGACGACGCGGACGTTCCCGCAGCGGACCGCCGCGCGGCCGCGAACCACCTTCGGCTCGCGGAGTCGTGGGGCGTGTTCGACGCGGACGCGCCGCCGCTCGCGCGACTCGTCGGCGACGGGGACCCGACCGTGATCGACCTCGCCGGCGCTCCGGAGGCGGCCGCGGCCGCGGTCGTCAGGGCGGTCGCCCGCGGGCTCTACGACGCTCGAATCGACGACGACGTCGACCGGCTCCCGTGGCTCCTCATCGACGAGGCGCACGCCTTCTTCGGCGGCGTCGCCGAGCCCGCGCTCCGGACGCTCCTGACCCGCGGGCGCGCACCCGGCGTCTCGCTGATCTGTGCGACGCAGCGACCCGGTGCGCTGCCGAGCGTCGCCGTCTCGCAGTCGGATTTGATCGTCTCCCACAGGCTCACCGCGGAGCGCGACCTCGACCGCCTCTCCGAGGCCGAGGCGATCTACCTCGCCGGCGACCTCGCTTCCCGGCTCCCGACCGAGACCGGCGAGGCGCTCGTCGTCGACGACGCGACGGAGACGGCCCACACCGTTCGGATCCGCGAGCGACGGACTCCACACGGCGGCGGAAGCCCGCGGGCGAGCGAGACCGCCGCTGTGGACGAGTCCGAAGGTCCAAGATGAGCGCCGCCGACGCCACGGTATGGAACGGACGCCGCTGGGGTTCCTCCTCGTCGCGCTCGGCGGGTTCGTCGGCGCTGTCGCCAGGCACGGGATCGACGTCGCCGTCGGCGACGTCACCGGAGTCGGAACGCTCCTCGCGAACGTCCTCGGCTCCTTCGCGCTCGGAGTGGTAATAACGCGTGCGACGGATCGCCAGACGCGTCTGTTCGTCGGAACCGGAGCGCTCTCCTCGTTCACTACCTACAGCACCTTCGTCGCCGACGCCGTGTCGCTCGGGACTACCGTCGGTGCCGTCTACGTCGCCGCGAGCTATGCCGCCGGGTTCGTAGCCGCCGCGACCGGATTGTTCGTCGGGAGGCGGCTGTGATCGATCCGCTACTCGCCGCCGTCCTCGTCGGTCTCGGCGGGTCGGGTGGTGCCGCGGGCCGACACGCGGTCGGCCTCCGCATCGAGGGCCGCCGCTCGGTCGTGGTCGTCAACTCGCTCGGGAGCCTCGCGCTCGGCGCTCTCCTCGCCGCACCGATCGGCTCGGCGGCGACTTCTCTGGCTGCTATCGGGTTCTGCGGCGCCTTCACGACGTTCTCCTCGTTCGCCGTCGAGACGGTCTCGGCCGCGGCCGACGGTGAGCGGAGGGTCGCCGCCGGGTTCGCGGTCGCGAACGTGGCGGCTGCGCTCCTTTCGCTCCTCGTCGGTGCGACGGTTGTCGGTGTTTTTGCCTGATCGTGGCTCGAAAAACGACAGGTACAGGCACCCCCGGGCCGTATCGGCTCTCGTGACTGACGACGCCGAGAACCGAGTCGATGCCGGGAGGCAGAGCGACGTCGGGGATCGGACCGGTGCCGACGGATCCGCGGTTGACAGCCCCGCGGTCGACGGATCCACAGCCGACGCCCCGACCACCGATACTCCGCCGGGTGACCCCGACATGCCGGTCGACTTCGGGGACCTCTCGCTCCCGCAGCGCGCGTTCGTCGCCGCCGTTCAGAACCCGACCCGCGGGATCGTGATCGTCGGCCTGCTCGCGTTCGCGTTCTCGTTTTACGTCGCCTTCTGGTTGGTCTTCCCGCGAGTCGCGGCGTTCATGTCGGCGATCGGCGCCGTCCTACTCGGAATCGTCGCGCTCGTGTACTTCGTCTCGGACCGATTCTCTCGCTAGAGAACTCCCACTCACGCTTCTCGCGTCGCACTGCGTGCTGTCACGGGTGCGGCTCGTAGAACTCTCTGAGCGGCACCCCAAACGCGGGCGCGAGCGTCGCTACTGCGTCGCCGATTAGCACCTCGCGCTCGGCGAACTCTCGCTCCACCTGCGCGCCGAGCGCGACGTCGCCGGCCGCGTCGCTTTCGAGGTACCCGCGGACCGTGGTGAACGCTCGCTCACGCTCGACGACGTACCGATCGCCGTCGATGAACGGACCGTAGGTCTCCGGGTCGACGTCGTCGGCGTACGACTCGTAGAAGCTTGCGGCGTGTTCTCGAACCGCAACCGGCGGTCCCTCGTGGCGAACCACGGCAGGTCGCTCTGCGACCTCCAGTTCGGCGTACAGCGCCGCGCGTTTGGCTCCGGTTTCGTCGCCTTCGGATCTCCTCTCGTTTTCGCCGACCGCAGAACCCTTCCCGTCCGTCATCGCCCGCGCGCGAAGCACGTCGAAGCCGTGATCGTTCAGCCCCCGAACGATCCCGTCGAGCGACCGTCGGAGCTGCGGCCACAGCTGGTCGTCGACCACGTTGGGTGCATCGAATACGACGGCCACCGGGGTCGTCTCCCGTCGATTCAGATGATCGCGAACGCCGGCGGAGTCGAGAGGCGTCGGATCCATCGGTTCGAACAGTCCTTCCGTCGGCGCCGAGAGCAGCTCGCGGGCGTAGTGCTGGAACCGCGCGAGGTTCGCGGTCGAGAGGACTGCGGCGACGTTCCGCGTCGGGTCGGTCGGATCGACCACGACGAGCGGATCGTCGAAGGTCCGTTCGGCGTGGCCCTCGGGGTCGAACTCCATCGGGGGGTGCCAGCTCCGCGCGGACTCGACGAGGGGAACGAACCCGCCGAGCTCTAAGACGAGTAGCTCGGTCAGGTACCCCGAGAATCCCTCGGTCCGGAGGTCGCTGCCGTACGCGCCGATCCCCTTTAAAAACGCCTTCGCGAGCACCACGTCGTCGGCGAGGTCATCGTCCAGCCGCGCGGAGAGGTACGCGTCGTGGAACGGGGTCCGGTCGACGGCGGAGACGAGGTCGCCGGCGGTCTCCACGTCGTGACAGGGGACCAGATCCACGTCGAACCCCTCGCGCGTTCCCTTCACGTAGGGGTGTTCTGCGTACTCCTCGTGGCCGTCCGGGAGGACGGCGTGGCCGACGGCGAGCCCGTACTCCTCCAGCTGTTCGCGGTCGAGGTCGACGTCGAACCGTACGAACAGATCGATGTCGCGGTCGCCGGAGACCCACGTGCCGCGGGCGGTCGACCCCACCTGCACCACGTCGGCGTCGACCGGGAGGTCGGTGATCGCCTCGCGCGTCCGGTCGGCGAGCTCGGCGGCGACCGCCCGCAGGTGGTCGCGCTCCGCGGGGTCGGGGACTACCCGGGAGCGAACGCGCGACAGCACCGCCTCGAGATCGTCCATGGGTCGCCTTCTCGCGGTTCGGTCGAAAACGTGTCGGTCACGAGGCGAGCCGTGTGTTTCGTGACACGGCCGGGCGACGCCGGGGCGACGAGGTCGGGGCGCGGTAACTGATCGCACCCGAGTCGGGCGGAAACGAAAGCCCTATCAAAACGAGTCGAGTATCTGGAGTTGAGCCGAAGTAGCTCAGTTGGTAGAGCGCCTCGCTGTTACGACGCTCGGCGGATTTCCCCCTCCGAACGTCACAGTCACGAGGCGGTCCCAGGTTCGAGTCCTGGCTTCGGCGCTTCTTTCGCGCGATTCTAATCGCGACTATGCCTTTTGTACAATCTCGACGTAGGGGTTTGTATGTCGCGTTCCGAACAGTACGACCGACTCGATGGGCCACAGAAACGTGGTCAGGCAACTGAAGCGATCGTCACGGGGGAACTGGTCACTCGTGATGTTTCCGTGCTCAAACCGGCATACGACAACGAACCGTATGACCTTGTGGTAGAGGTCGACGGCGGCTTCTATCGACTTCAAGTCAAAACTGCATACGATGGTAAACGCGATGGCGCTGTCGTATTCCGGACCCGAAGTGTCCGGACAAAAAGTGAGGGCTATGAGCGGGAAGGATACGATGGCAAGATCGATTATTTCGCTGTGTTTAACGCCGGAGAAGAAGACATATATCTTGTCCCGATCGAAGATGCCGGAGCGACGACGACTTCGATCCGATACGAACCTGCCGCAAACAATAACCGGGAGAACGTGAACTGGCACGCGGATTATCGGCTCGATACTGTCCTCTCTCGTCTCCGATCGAGGTAATGCGGTAATCTAAAGAGTACCCTTCGTATAACACAGACCGACGCGGGCCTTTAGCTTAGTCTGGCTCAAAGCCCTCCGCTCATAACGGAGTGATCGCCGGTTCAAATCCGGCAAGGCCCATCAGTTCCAAATTCGCTACTTGCTGGTCTCTCACGTCCGCTACCGGACGGTCTCTCGGCGTTCAGTCGCCGAAAACGGCTCCGGTGCTCCCGTTATCCCTGCTGCAGCGATACGTCGGTCTGGGTCTCGTTCGCAAGGTTGTCGCTCACCGGACACCGCTCCTCGACGGCGGCGGTGAACTCGCCGAGCGTGTCGTCGTCGACATCGTCGGCGAAGTCGACGTCGACGGTCGCTTCCACGCCCTGGTAGCCGGCGCGGGGGTCCTCGGCGCGACCGAGGTGTTTACGCGGATCGAACTCGCCGGCGACCTCGACCTCGACGCCCTCGACGTCGAGGTCGAAATCCGGCGCGACCGCCCGGACCGTCGCGTTGAGGCAGCCGCTCCATGCGGCGAGCAGGTACTCGATCGGCATCGCGCCCGCGTCGTCGCCGCCCATCGACTCGGGATCGCCCATCACCAGCTCGTGGTCCCGGGCGCTGGCGATGAATTTCGATTCGCCGTCGCTCTCGCCGCTGACCGTCATCCGCTGCGTGGCGTTGGTGTCGCTCATTAGCCTTCCTAGCGGCCGAACGGAGGTAAACCACCGAAGTCGATCGGCTTCGTTCCGGTAACCGTGACGCCGCCTTCTCGCTCGGATGCCCTCTGAGTGGACTAAACGATCCAAATCTGGCGTCTCAGACGATCAGAGAAATCGTGACGCGTCTCGGATAGCGGCGATTTCCGCGGTCGTCCGAGCGGGTTGTCAGGGGGCCGGACGCCCGAACCCCCGAACGCCGGTCGGCCGTGAAAGGGTGAGAGTCGCCGCGGTCCGCCGCGTGCTACTCCAGCAGATCGACCAGCGCGTTCACGTCCTCGACGACGGCGTCGGCACCGACTTCGGTGTACTTCCGTCGTCCCTCGTCGCCGGTCAGGCCGCCGGTGAGGACGCCGATCCCGTAGTAGACGCG
>ENA-ORCR01000486-ORCR01000486.1-marine-metagenome-genome-assembly--contig:-NODE-486-length-21595-cov-3.775816_pt1 | contig 21595 bp, 18 predicted proteins | sample MGYA00237782_ERZ508514 | MGnify/ENA primary metagenome ERZ508514 (study PRJEB26185, sample SAMN06268960) | marine metagenome | isolation source: Eden Landing Ponds, San Francisco, CA, USA | place...
GCGAGTTCAAACTGACGGCCAGCGCCCCACGCCTTTCAAGTAGCGTGGCGGTCGAACGGGTGGGTATGTCCGGCTCCGAACTGGTGTCGCGCGTCCGTGACGTGCTCGCCGTCGACGTCGAGGCGTTCGAACGCCAGGCCGCCGACGAAGCCGAACGCCTCAAATCGGAGGTCCGCGACGGTACCTTCGACAACACGGAGGCCATCGTCGGCCTCGAACTCGAACTCTACGCCGTCGACGCGCGCTCGGGGTCGCTCCGGCGCGTTCCGCGCGGGTTGCTCGAACTCATCGGCTTCGAGAAGGAACTCGGCCTGCACAACGCCGAGATGCAGACCAGCCCGCAACCGCTCAACGAGCACGGCCTCGCCGCCCAGGAGCAGGAACTCAAGGCCAATCTCGCCCCCGCCCTCGACCGCGCACAGCGCGAGGACATCCGCCTGGTCAGCGACGGCCTCTGGACCGTCCCGCCGATGGGCGAGACGGCGACGGAGTACCTCTGTGACTCCGTCGAACACGACGGCATTCGAATCGCTGCGAACATGTCCGATTCGGCCCGCTATCACGCGATGGCCAACACGGACTACCCGACGGGGATGCAGATTGAGGCACCCCACGTCTCGCTGTCGGCCGACACCGTCATGCCCGAGAGTCTCATCACCTCGATCCAACCCCACTACCAGATCCCCCACGCTCCCGACCTCCCGGAGTATTTCCGCTACGCGCTACGCGTGGCCGGCCCGCTGCTCGCCCTCGGCGTCAACGCCCCCTTCTTCCCGCCGGATCTCTACGACGACGCAGACGACGCCGACATCGTCGCGGACGCCTGGATGGAACACCGCATCACCGTCTTCGAGGACGTCCTCAACGCCGTCGACGACGAGGCGCCGGACAAGGTTCGATTCCCACCGGACTTCGAGACGGTCGAGGACGCCATCGACGACATCGTCGCGGACGAAGTGATCGTCCCGAAAGTCGTCGAGGGTGGCAGTCGCTTCGACGACGAGTTCGCCCATTTCCGGCAGAAACGCGGGAGTTACTGGCGCTGGGTCCGACCGGTGTTCGACGGCGCCACTCGCTCGTCGGCCAACGCCCGCATCGAGTTCCGCCCGCTCCCGGCACAGCCGACGGTCAGAGACGCCGTGAGCTTCCAGGCGGTGTTCGCCGGCCTGATGGCCGCCCTCCCGAGCGCCGAGCATCCCGTTCGCGCGATGGACTGGGAGACGGCCCGCGAGAATTTCTACGCGGCCAGCCGCGACGGCCTGCGCGCCGACCTGACGTGGATCACCAGCGACGGCACGGAGACCGAGAGCCTCGACCGGATGTACGGCGAGCTGTTCGAGGCCGCCCGCGAGGGACTGGAGGGCAAAGGACTCTCCATCGAGGCCGCCCGCCGGTACATCCGCCCGCTCCGCGAGCGCGCCGACCGCAGAGTGACGCCAGCACGCTGGAAACACGGCCACGTCGCCGCCGCCGTCGACGACAACGTCCCGCTCGCCGAGGCCATCTGGGGGATGCAGTCCAGGTACGTCGACCACCAAGCAGAGACGTTGCTCGACGGTACGTTCCTGGACTGGATCTGAGCGGGTTTCGATTCGCGAACGCCGATATCAGACGCCAGCGCTCGGTCGATCGTGAGCGTCCAGTCGTCGCCCACCCCGAGGCGTGGCTTCGGATACGCCGACCCCCGCCTCACGGATCCTCACCGCCGTCGACGCCGAGACGTTGATCGCGTCGACGTGCCCCACCCGGCGCTGCTGGCCCGGTCGCTCCAGTTCGACCGGCAGCTCCCGGCGAATGGGGGTGGTCGTCGTCGGCGAAACCGGCGCGCTATCGGTGGCCGTCACCTCGAATCGACCGTACTCGCCGTTCACCTGGACCTGCCAGCAGTCCACCGAGCGGTACCGGCACGTCGGCAACGGCACGTTCGGCACCCCCGGAGAGCCGATCGGTCGGCGATTAGCTATCCAAAAACGCTCGCACAGCGTCTTCCGGGCCCCGGACTGCTCGGACGAACGCACCAGTGTCGATGTCGACTTTGACTGTCGCCCACGTGTTCCTGCGGAGTTTCGTCGAGACACAGAAATTCTCCGACTCGTGGCCAGGTGGGAACGTCCACCGCTCACTCTCCCGACGTTCCCAGAGCAGCGTCCCGGTTTCGTCGAATCCATAGAGCGCCGTGGTTCCCTCTACCGCAGGCCGAACGACGAGGAGCGTCTTCCCGTCTGCGACTTCGAACCAATCCGAGCGAATTCGAGCGTCAAGGTCTGACTGGCCGACGATGGTTCCATCCCGCTCGAACCAGTGAAGGTCGTATTTCGTTTGGACGATTACAGTTCCGTCGGTCTCTTCGAGCGATTCGATCGCCTCGTCGAACTCCCGACGTTCGTCTCCGAATCGAACGGTTCGCGAGTCCTCGATCTCGACCGCCGTCGTCCCCCCAGACATCGTCACGATGTGTGGTCCGACTCGCTTTATGATTAGCGCTTGCAGTCGCCTGTGGCCGGGGAGCTATCGGCAGGTGCGTCGACATCGTCCCAGCGATCGTCGAAGGTACTCACGTCCTGGGCAACGGTCTCGATCGACCCGAGTGGCTTCCACTGCGAGGCAGTAAACGGCCAGGCACTGGTCCCGGGGTCCGGCAGTACTTCGTACTGGATGACGCCGCCCTCTAATTCGCCGTCCTGCTCAACGGTGAAGGCGTCCTCGTCGAGTCTGTCCGGATAGTCGTCGGGGGTAAATCCACCTGCATAGCTGACCCGCATCGGGACCTCGAGACGTCTGGGGACGAACACCTTCGCAACGCAATCGTACTCCCCCCATCCGTACGTCGACGCGTCCGTTACCAGACTATTATTCCAGAGTGCGAACCTGTTGATGATGGACGCTGTGTCGTATCCCCTGACGGCGCTCGGTCTCGCCAACCAGTTCCCCGTCACGTATCCGTCCGAATCGTAGACCCGTGCGAACGTGTCCGAGCGCACAGTCTCTATCTGAGTCACGATCCCTGGCTCTCGGTGCGACGGGACGCCGCCTTCGTACCTGTTCGTGTCATCTGCAGTCAGGAACATCGTCACGTCGTGGTCCTCCACCAGGCTGTACCCGTTCTCGTTCCCGTCCCGGAGAAGGTAGTAGAGGGCATTCTCGACGTTTTCGAAGCGGATCTGTGGCGACGTCAACATCGAGCGCCACGTCTGTGCGACCTGCTCGTCGTCCGGGTCACCGGGTTCGTCGCCTTTGATCAAATTCGCGTAGAGCGTCTTGTTGTCGCTGTCCGGGAGTCGGCAGTACTGATACTTCCAGAGATACCGCTGATACGAGGAGGAGAGCCCATCGTACCAGTCTTTCGCACTCTGGTAGTCGTCTGGCTCGGACCCTGCTTCGAGTCGATCCGTCAGGTCCTCCTCATCGCAGTTGTCGACCCCCGGGAATTCGAGTTCGAACTCGTCGTCGTCTGCATCGTACTCCAGCGGCACGTCCTCGACGATGCCACTCCCCGGTACGTAGTCCGCCAGCCCCGCTTTCAACGGCCCGTTTCCGGGCTCGTTGATGTTACTGCACTTGCTCGCGTCGATGGAACTGGGGGAAAACCCCGGCCCGACGTGTGACCACGACGCCGAGCACATGTTCCGCCAGGGCTTGCTGTTGCGGTCCAGTTTGATCGTCCAGTCGTCGCCCACCCCGTAGCGTGGCTTCGGGTACGCCGTCCCGCCGGGCACCGGAATGACGACCGCAGTCGACGCCGAGAAGTTGATCGGGTCGACCTGTCCAACCCGGCGCTCCTGACCCGCTATCTCCAGTTCGACGGGCATCTCCTGGCGGATGTACGTCGTCGTCTTCGGCGAATCCGGTGCGCTATTGTTGGCCGTCACCTCGAAGCGGCCGTACTCACCCTTGACCTGGACCTGCCAGAAGTCCACTGAGAGGTACCAGTACGTCGGCCAGGGCACGATCGGCACCCCGGGATAGCCGAACGTGTTGTGCTTGCGGATGGCCATCGGCACGTGCTGGGTGTCGCCCGCTTCGGACACCGTCGCGTAACTCGGGCGCACTGCTGGAACCGTCGCACGGGAGACCGGCCCAGTGGTGAGATACGTCGGCGAGGCGTCGACGGCGTACTGGACGTCGCCGAGCAGTTCCGTATCGGACATGGTCCCGGGGCTGTAGGTCGGGCCGGCACCGTCGATCTGGTCCGAAGCAAAGCTCAGCCCCTGGTTCAGCACGTTCGTCGCGCCGTCGACCTTGCTCGAAATCTCGTCGTCGACGTCGTTCGAGGACTCCTCGCGTGTCGATTCGACCCGGTCGATCCAGCGGTGGACCGAGTCGACGTACTCCATGCGCGCCTCTGCGATGGCCTTCTCGCGTGCACTGTCGTAGGTCCCGGACGTGTCGTAGTAGACGTGCTGGGCCGTCGTGACGTTCCGACGGAGCGGCGCGAAGACGTCGTCTTCGGTCGCCATCGTCGTCGGCGAGACCTTCATGCTGGGGACGTTCTTCGGCGGCGCCGGTTCGTCGCCGACGACGTGGGCGTGAAGGCTGTCGACCTCGTCCTGGAGGTCACTGCGAAGATTCGCCCGCTCGGACCCCGAGAAGAACGTATCGGGATCGAGCGTCGCGCTCGACGATATCTGAGTGGCGACGGCCGACTCGAGGTCGCCAGCGCTCTTGATGCCCCCAGTCGAGATGGCACTCCCGAGGTTGCCGTCGGGGTCGCTCGGGTCGACGTTGAGCCCCTCCTCGATGGACTTCGACAGGGCCTCCTCGAAGTTCGGCCCAGTGCCGGTGTAGGCGCCGTCGGTGCCGTTGTGGGAGACGTTGACGTTCGGGTGGTCGCTGTAGGTCCCCGAGACCGTCACGTCGATTTCCCAGGTGACTTCCTCGGAGTCCGTCTGGTCCTCGTATTCGTAGCAGGGACCGGAGGGGGTCGAGGTCGAAGAACCGGAGCCAGACCCAGACCCGGACCCCGAACAGGAGACCTCTCTGCGGTACTCGTCAGTCTCTTCGAGTTCGTTCGTGACCGTGACCGTGAACTCGTGGAGGTCGCGCGTTCGGGCCGACGAGTCGTCCCACACTTCCTCGTGGTCCACGGAGACGTCGACCGTCTCGTCGACCGAAATGTCTCCGTCGTCGTACACCGACCAGCCACTGCCCGACGGCGGGGTCGCTTCGGGCATGGTGCCGGAGACTTTCGACGCACTGCCAGTGCTCGTCGAGACCGAATACGAGAAGACCCGGTCGATGAGTCGCTCGAAGGTGTTCCGGCCGGTGAAGTCGCTCGGCATGTCCGCGCTGAGGTCGGGGGCCTCGTCGCTCTCCTCGGGTTGGTCCTGGCCGGTGTCGTCGCTGTAGTCCGGGTCGTAGTCGACCGTCCGAGCGTGGACCTCGTCCAGTGCCGGGTCGGCGAACTTGTCGACGTCGATGGTCGTTTTCTTCTGGAACGCCCGTTGTGCCTGGCCGCCGATGAACTGATTCACCACTTCCTGGACGGAACTGGGCGGGTTCCCGCTCGCACCACCGGTGAGCATCGACGCTGCGCGACAGAAGTCCTTCGCATTCAGCCCCGAGACCATGCTGTTGAGCCCGTATCGGTCCTTCCAGTTGCTGACCGAGGACTCGTCGTCGAGACTGTCACCACCGGCGCCCTCGCTGTAATCGTCACCGGAACTGCTCCCGCTGCCGGACCGGCTGAACGCCCCGGCGTCGTACAGTTTCTCCACGTTGCGAACCACCATACAGGCGTAGGCCGAAGCCATCACCCGGTCGTGTCCGGGGTCTTTCGTCCCGAAGACGCTCCCCTGGACGGCGAAGTTGGCGCTGTTGGCGAGGACCTCCGCGTCTTTTTTCATCACCAGCTTGTTGAATGCGTCCGCCTTCCCCGGCGGCGCCATCCGCTCGTAGTACGCTTTCGCGTACATCAGCGGGTAGAGCCTGGCGGCAAACTGTTTCCCGAAGCCGCCCCCCGAGTCGAAAAAGCCCGTCGCGAGTTTGTCCTGGTACTTCTGGGTGCGCTCCTGGAGCAACAGGCTCGTAGACGCGACCGAGACGGTGACCGAATCGGTTTCGCTCGCCCTGATCTCGCCGTTTTTGATGACTTCGGTCGTCAGCCCGTCGACGGTCGCAGTGATGGTCCCGTTCTTCACGTCGTCGCCCAGGTCGTCCATCCCCGCCTCCAGGGTCACCCTGTCGATGGCCGACTGGATCGAGGACTCGGAGTACGTGATCGGTGGCAGGGTCGTCCGAGTGACTGAGCCGTCACTCAGCCGCTGGGACGACGTGTCAAGTCGCTCCTGGATTTCGAGGTAGACCCGTACCTTCACGTACCGGCGGAAGACCGCGTTGGGATCGGGGTCGCTACTGGACCCGGCCAGCACCCTGCCGGCGGGCGTATCGGCCGGCACCGTGACCGGTTTCGCCGCTGCGTCGTTCGCGGCGTCTGAGACCGCTTCTCTGACTGCCGACTGGGCCGACGCCTGGGCCTGGTCCATCGCGAGGGCGATGTTCGTCTCCGAACTCGGGTCCTCACGAGACTGTAACACCCCGACGACGGTCACGCTCGTGATCAGGACGAGGACGCCGATGACGGCGAACGGGATGCGTGCTCTGGTACTCGTTGCTATCGACAGTGTCTGTGGGCGGCTTCGACTCATTCGTGCCAGGTGGTGATCGTGAGTTTCACTTCACCGACGGAGACCGCCTCGGCGATCTCCTCGGGGTCTGCACTCGGTGCGGGCGGATATTTGCTGGTCAGTTCTTGGTAGATCATCGACTGAAGCTCCCCAGCAAGCTGGGAATTCGCCGTCGCCGCGTCGGCCTGGGTTCGGCTCACCGGGCGGGCCGAACTCCCACCGATCGACGGATTCGTGTCGAACCCGCCGTGGTCGACGACCGCTGCCATGCGCTGGTAGCGATAGACGGCGAGGCCGCGCCCGAGGCTGTCCCCCTCAAGTGCGAGTTGGGTCTCGGTCTCGGGAAAGTACCCCTCGACGATCGATGCGGCGATCAGCCGCGAGACCCCGGCATACTGGTGTAAGCGGAAGGCCCGCTCCAGTTCCGCGTCGTCGAGCGCGGGCATCTTGCTCGACACCGTCAGCGTGGCCGTGCTCGTGTCCACGCCAGCGGGACGCTCGGCACCGGCCTCGACCCGCCCTTCGATCGCGGAGTTTCGGTACGGAGTCCAGATGGCGACGACGTGTGCGTCGACGCCGGCACTCGTCAGAGCGTCTCTGACAGCCCCGTCGACGGCGACTTCGTAGTCCCGTCCCGCCTTCGTGAGATACGTCGCGTCGTCTGGGTCGTAGGCCGTCGACGCGTCACCGTCCGGAAAGTGTGCGTTCGTGACCGCCGCTTCGGCCAACATCCCGGTCAGCGTCCCGTGGGTCGATCGGTCGTAGTCGTAGCCGTTGTCGGTGAACGCCGACTCGGATTTCACCGGTTCGAGCGTGTAATTGATCGTCCCCGTCGTCGCCGCCAGCGTCTCCGCCGTCCGGTCGGCCTGGATCGGATCGTGAGCCGGTTCGTCGTCCGTGAGAAAGACCGCGAGCACGCCGATAGACGCGCTGACGAGCAACAGTGCGAACGTCACGTCCACCACCGTACTGATCCCGCGGGTCCTCGGTCGGGTGGTCACCGGGCGGGTCCTCGGTCGGGTGGTCACCGCTCGCTCACCCGGTCCCCAGTCCAGCGCCCCCCAGCCCTGGTTCGTCGCACCGTCCTGTTCTCCCGTGTGCGGGGCGGAGTCCGAGACGCCACAGTGGCCGACGGTGTTCCAACCGTCACGTCGGCCAGAACTCGGCAGGTCCCCCCTGCTGCCGACAGCCGAGACTGCATGCCTCGATTGGCCTCGTCATCGTATTTAAACGACAACACGTTCCCGGGTGCCCCTGCCGGGGAGTGGCGCGACAGAACAGCGGAGGTGGCTTACTCGTCGTCGATTTGCGCTTCCACCCGGTCGCGGAGCGCGTCGGCGTGTTCCTTGGCCGTCGCCGCGTGGGTCGAGTCCTCGTTCTCGACGAGGCTGTCGACTGCGTCGCGGAGCGCGACGTAATGGTCCGGGTCGTTCTCGAAAAACTGCCCGAGTTGGTCGACGAGTTCGTCGGCCGCGGTGGCGTTGGTCTCGTTGTATCCGACCTCTAGCCCTGCCAGTCGGGCGTCCAGGTCTTCCAACGTCTCCAGCACCTGCTCGTACGGCCCCCGCGACATGTACGGACCTTTCCCACTCATGGGATAAAAACTACTGTGGTGCACGTGGCCGGTGTGGCCCTCCGAAGACCCACCGAGTCGGGCACTTCCGGGCCCGGGCGCGGAGAAACTGACGTATCGCTGTTATTCTCTGGCGAGCGGTGATGCCGAAGGCTCCCCCGAGTAATCGAATATTACTCGACTCGCGCGTCGACGACGACGTGCGCAACGCCCTCACTGTATCCTTTGACCCGATGGGTGTCCAGCACCTCGACCGAACGGCCCCGTTCGCCAGCGGCCTCGCGAAGCCGTTCGACCGGCCGATCAGGGACCAGCGATTCCGGCGTCGCTTCGTGCATGTGGACGACGCCACCCGGGTCGAGCGCGCCGAGTGCGCTGTCGAGGTACTCGTGTGCCTCGTAATAGCCCATCACGACGCGGTCGGCACGAACGTCCGTGGTCGAATCCACCTGTACGAGAACCTCCCGGCAGTCTGCGCGGTAGGGCTGCACGCGGTCGGTGACCTCGTTTCGCCGGACGTTCTCCAGGAGATACGCGAACGAGTCCGGATTACGTTCGATCGCAGTCACCTCCGCGCCCGCGCGTGCCATCGGGAGCGTGAAGTAGCCGATGCCGGCGAACATGTCGACGACGTGCTCGCCGTCGGGGACAATCTCGCCCATTCGGGCACGCTCGGCCTTGTTGCCCGGCGAGAACATCACTTCCGAGAGGTCCATCGCGTAGGTAGTCCCGTGCTCGCGATGGACCGTCTCGGTGTCACCCTCGCCAGCGAGGACCGTCACGTCTGGTTCGCGATGCGCACCACTGATCCCGCCGCGAGCCAGCACCGTGTCGGCCGCCCCGTGGAGTGCGAGCAAGGCGTCGCCGACCTCACTTGGCCGGGGCGAATCGCTCACGTCGACGAGGACGACCGTACCCAGGACGGCCCACGACGACGGCGCCTGCTCGATTTCGTCGTCACTCCAGCCCCGCTCACGCAGGTGGTCGGCGAGATCTCGGAGTCGTGGTTCCCCCACCTGGCGGACGACCTCGCGGTAGTCGACCGTCTCTGGAATCGACCTCACTGGAACCGAAACGCTCCCCTCGTCGTACTCGCGGACCGAGCGGTCGGGGTCGTAGACGCCCTCCCGTTCGAGGTCGTCGATGACCACCTCCGTCCGCGCCTTGTCGACGACGACAGCCAGTCGCTCGTCGCGCTCGTCCATCTGTCCGATTGGACTCAGTCCATGGCCGAAACCGTTTCGTGTCGAAACGACGGGTGACGACCCGATGGTACCGCCGGTGTCTCGAGGAGTCACCGCGATTCCTCACCGAGTCACACCGCTACGTGGACTCTGGTTCACGATCAGGTCGCGTCGGTGACCGCTGCTCGGTCGGTCCCTGCTCGCGGTCTGTCCCGGACCCAACGTCCATGGCAGACCGGGCCGGTTCGCGGCTGGCCTCCGGCCGCCCGTCAGCCGCTGGGGCGTCCTCGGTCGCGATCAGCCGGTCCAGCCGAGCCTCGAACTCGGCCTGGTCGATCTCACCCCGGGCGAAGCGTTCGCGCAACAGCGCGACCGGCCCGTCCTCAGCGGTGGCCGTCCCCGACGCGTGGCCGGTGCGGTCTGCACCAGTACTCACGGTAACCCCCGGAAGGTCGACACTGCGCTCGGCCAGCCCCCAGGGGAGATCCACCGGCGAGAGGCCGAGCACGACCCACGCGAGTAGCGCCGACAGCGGCGTCAACAGGAGCAATCCGTTCACGAGCACCTCGAGCGCGTTGACGATATCGAGGTTGATCAGCGACAGGAGCGCGACGGGAATCGTTCCGACCGCTAGCAACACCGGCAACAGCGCGATCAGCCGACGAACCACCGTCCGGACCGGGTGGAGGCGTTCGAGCATGTGTCAACCAACCGTCCGCTCCGCGAAAAAAGTTGTTGCCAGGCGGTCAGAAATGGAGTTGTTGCCAGGCGGTCAGAAATGGAGTTGTTGCCAGGCGGTCAGAAATCAGGGTGGTCTCCCTCAGTCGGCCGCCGCCCGCTCAGGTCGCTTCACCAGCGTCTTCGTCGCCGGTGTCGGGGACGACGTACAGACCGGCCCTGCTCTTGATGACCGGCACTTCGTCGGCGTCGGGGTCGAGGTAATCCGGCCGCGGGATGGTCTTTGCCTCGTAGGATTCGGGGTCGAGTACCTGCACGGCGTTTTCGTCTTCGACAGTGACGACCGTCGTGGGTTCGGCCTCCTCGCGCGTGCCCAGGCGTCGCGCGTCGGGGGCGTTCCCCTCCTCGAAACTCGCCTCGTAGTCCTCGCCGGTCGCCAGGCGGACGCCCTTGAGGTTACCCTGGACGCTCCGGACGAGCACTGGCCCGTCGCCGTCCTCAGGGTCGATGACCTCGCCGGGGCGATAGCGCGGCAGACGGACGGCGAAGGTCACCCGATACACTTCGTTGCCGTCGCCGTCTTCGGTGACGAGCGTCTCGTAGTCCTCGAAGGTCCCGCCCTGTTGCTCGACGATGCGTTTTGCGATCCCCTGTCCGAGTTGGTTCGTCGAGATTTTCATGTCGAGGCCGTCGTCGACCTCCGAGACCTCCGTGACGAAGGCGTTCCGGTCACCCGTGGCCTCGCGTTTCTCGACGAAGGCTTCGGCCGTCTCCTGGGCGCGATCCTGCTCTCGTTCGGTCGGCGTCCGATCGTCTGCGCGGATCTGCACGATGGCGGCGTACGCGCCACCGGCGATCCGTCCGCAGCGCTGGCAGGTCTGGCGTGCGATTTTGACCGGGACAGTGACCTCCTCGGAAACGAGTGTGCCGCGGACGACGCCGGAGAACTGGCAGTGCATCCGGATGTTGTTTCTATCGAGTTGTTCTGGTGCGACCTCCCAGCTAACGTCCGTCGCGTCGAGGTGGACGCCCAGCGCCTCGGAGACCTCCTCGACGGCGATGTCGGTGTAGTCCTGCGCGCCGACGTCGACCCAGCGATTGCCGCGGTGGACGGCCCCGCACTGTGAGCAGACGCGCACTTCGATCCGGTCTGGGGCCTCCACGAGGTCGAACTCCTCGAAGTAACAGCCGTCACAGAGCACGCTGTCGGGGTCGCGGACTCCGTCTGTGCCCGGCTGTGAGGGCCGAGCCGACAGATCCGCTTCGATCTCGTCCCCGCAACGCGGGCAGAACTCGCCGGAGCGACTCATTAGACCCAGGTACTGGCCTCCCGAGTATAAGGGCCGCGTTCCGCGGGTCGGCCGTAGGTGGACCGGACCACACCAACCAATACAGCGAAGAAGCCGACGGCCGAACCCGTCCCACCGGTGTAACGGAGCCACGTCTCCGGGTTCCCGCAGGGTGTCGGTTACACGTCGGTCACGTGCCGCTCACCCGCTCGGACAACTACCGTCCCGTCGAGCCGTTCGAACGACTCGCGAGGGCCGAAGGCACCGCCGTCCTCGATCAACCAGTCGTCGAACGCGCGTCGCTGGTGGTCGGTGAGGTTCGCGGAGGCGACAGTGGCCTCGGACGGGTCGGAGTCCTCGTCCACTGGCTGGACGGCGACGGCGTACCCCGCCCCGCACGGCGTCTGCAGGCAGACGTATACTCCGACCGCCGCGAGGAGGGCGCCCGCCACCAGTGCGAACGCCCCCCGCCGACAATCGCGACCGTTCTGGCGGCCATCGACGGAATCTGCCAGGATAGCGGCATGATGGTTCGTGGCTCGTCAGGGGGGTCGGTGCCTCCGGGCACCGATCCGAAGCGGAGGGGCCGACGGACCGCGAGCTGTCATGGTATTGTACCAAAGCATTGATACCCGCACCGCCTGAGGCGGGTCCATGGACAGCGATGGACTGTCTCGTCGGACCGTACTGCGCTATCTGGGTGTCACTGCTGGTGGACTCGCGGCCGGTTGTTCAGGGGGCGGCTCGGCGACGCCGACGGCTGCGAGGGCGACCGAGACGATCCGACCCGACGGAGTCAATGACGACGACCGGTTCGGGAAGGCGCTCGCGGCCGACGGCTCGCGCGTCGCGGTCGGAGCACCGATCGAGGAGGGACCGGACGGCGAGGCCCTCGCTGTCGGCACCACTCGCCTGTTCGAACGCGGCGAGGAGACCTGGACGGCGACCGCGACACGTTCGCCCATTCCGTCCGGTGAGGGGGCCTGGTTCGGCGAGAGCGTCGCGCTCGACGGCGACACGCTGCTGGTCGGGACGCCGTACGCCGGGTCGTCCCACACCGGCGACGGCCTCGTCGCGGTCGGGGGCGAGGGCGAGTGGCGTCAGGTGAACGCCCTCGCCACCGAGGGACGCGTCAGTTTCGGGCAAGCCGTCGCACTCTCGGATGGGCTCGGCGTTGTCGGCGCGCCTCAGGACGGCGGGCCGTCAGGTGGTCTCTTCCAGGGCTCGGCCACGGTCGTCGAACCGGTGGACGGGTGGTCCCAGGTGTCCAGCACAGTGGTACAACCCTCGGATGGAAACGCGTTCGAGTCCTTCGGTGCCGCCGTCGCGATACAGGGGGAGACGGTCTTCGTCGGGGCCCCCGATTCCGAACCGGGTGCAGTCGCCCTCTTCGAGCGCGACGGCGATGGCTGGGCACAACGCGACGCCCTCTCGCCGGACATCGACGAATCCGTGGACGCCGCGTTCGGGGACGCCATCGCCACGGCCGGCGGGCGAGTGTTCGTCGGCGCGCCCGAGGACGGGCCGGGCTCGGTGACCGTCTTCGAGCGCGACGGGGACGGCTGGCGCAGACAGACCACGCTCACGCCGTCGACCGACGATCCGCAGGATTTCGGGGCCGCGGTGGCGGCCGACGAGGAGACGGTCCTCGTTGGCGCGCCCGACGGCACGAACCGGGACGGCATCAGGACCGGACTGGCGCACGTCTTCGAACGCGAGGACGGGGCGTGGGAACACGCCGGCCGGTATCGTCCCGCCGTGGACGATGACAGATCCCGATTCGGGAGCGCGGTGGCGCTGACCGATGGGACCGCCTTCGTCGGGGCGCCCAAGGCCAACACCGGTCGCGGTCCGAACGCGGGATCAGTCGCCGTCCTGCACGTCTGAGAAGCCGAGCAGTTTAATCCGTCCGGCGAGTACACGTCCCATATGGAATGGAAAACCGACTGGGGACTCCGTGGCCGGATGTTCTTCGTCATGTTCCTCCTCGCCGCGCTCTATCTGGCGTTCCTCGCCGTCCTGAGCCTGTACGTCCAGTCGTTCCTGCTCATCGTCGTCTTCATGAGCATCTTCCTGTTCGTCCAGTTTTTCTTCAGCGACAAACTGGCGCTCAGGAGCATGGGCGCTCGTGAAGTCGACGAGAGCGAGTATCCCGAACTGCACCGGATGGTCGGTCGCCTCTCCCAGCAGGCCGACGTCCCGAAACCGACCGTCGCCGTCGCGGACACGCACACGCCCAACGCCTTCGCGACCGGGCGCTCGAAGAACACCGCCACGGTCGCCGTGACCACTGGACTCCTCCAGACGCTCGACCAGGACGAACTCGAAGGGGTCATCGCCCACGAACTCGCCCACGTCAAGAACCGCGACGTGATGGTGATGACCATCGCATCCTTCCTCGCCACCATCGCGATGTTCATCCTCCGCTGGGGCTTCCTCTTCGGTGGCGGCGGCCGCAACCGCCAGGGCGGCGGCGCCGGCATCATCGTCGCCATCGTCGCCTCACTGGTCGTCTGGATCGTTTCGTTCCTCCTCATTCGCGCCCTCTCGCGCTACCGCGAGTACGCCGCCGACCGCGGTGGCGCCGCCATCACCGGCAAGCCCGCCGCGCTCGCCTCGGCGCTGATGACCATCGACAACCGCATGGACCGCGTGCCGGAAGAAGACCTCCGCGAGCAGTCCGAGATGAACGCCTTCTTCATCGTGCCGATCAGCAAAGGCGTCATCGCAAACCTCTTCCGGACCCACCCGACCACCGAACGCCGCGTCGAGCGCCTGCAGCAACTCGCCGGCGACATGGAATCGGCTTGACCGCCCCGGGGTCCCGGGATTCTCGACACCACTCCCGCTCACCGACAGCCTTTCGGTCAGCGAGAGTGAATTTCGGCCATGGACTGGCAGACGGATCGCCGTCTCACCCGGCGGATGTCCCTCGCGCTCGCGCTGTCGTTCCTGGGCTACGTGGTCCTGCTCGGGCCGCTGATCTGTCTGCTCCCGCCGTCTGCAGCGATGGTGCTCTGTGGCATCCTGATCGCCGTCCTCGGGACGCTCGTCCTCCAGGCCGACCGCCTTGCCTACATGGCGACCCGCGCTATCGCCATCGAGCGCACGGACTATCCGCAACTGTTCGACACCGTCGAGCGACTGGCCGCCCAGGCCGACATGTCCCGCCCGCCCATCGCCGTGATCCCAAGCGACGAACCGAACGCGATGTCCGCCGGCACGGGGAATCGCACCGTCGTCTGCGTGACCCTCGGGCTGCTCAAGACCCTCGACGACGAGCAACTGGAGGCCGTCCTCGCGCACGAACTCGCCCACGTCAAAAACGGCGATTCGTCGGTGCTGACGGTGGCTGGCTTCCCAGCGACTGTCGGCCTGGCGATGCTCGGGAGTGCCCTCGACAGCATGAACGGCCTCTCCTTCGTGCTCGGCTATTTCGGCGTGGCGGTGTTCCTGGCGCTGGTCAGTCTCCCCCTCATTCTGGTGAGTCTGCCCGGAACGCTCGTCCTCTCGCGCTACCGCGAGTACGCCGCCGACAGGGGCGCCGTGGCGATTACGGGCAACCCAATCGCGCTCGCCGAGGCACTCGGCGAGTTGCACGGCCTCGCAGAACCGCCCGACACCGACATGCGCTCGATGGCTGGCTTCAACGCGTTCTGCATCGTCCCGAGCTATTACTTCGGGCTTCCCGGGACGCACCCGCCCACGCACAAGCGGATTCGGAAGTTGCGCGAACTCGCCGCAGAGATGGAACGATAGGAGCCGGTCCAGCCGAGGACGGACCGCATCAACCAGCCCCCGGCCCACCGGCGCACAAGTGGTCCGAGACCGCAACTCATTTCCTAATCGTCTGACACTATCGGATGTGAGCGATCACTGGTCCACGCTGGCTGGCCTCCTCGCCGTCTACGCGGTGGTCCTCCCGGTCGGAACCGCGCCGTTGCTGGTGAGCGAGCGCGTCCGGGCGCTGCTGTGTTGGCCGAGCGACCGGTGGTGGGCCAACTACCTCCTGGTCTGGACCGTACTGATACCGCTTCAGATGGTCGGGTACGGGGTCGCCGTGCTGTTCGAGGACCGGGTGGCGGCCCTGCTGGGTCGCGGCGACCCGGGGCTGTACGGACTTGCCGCGGCGAATTTCGGGGTCCCGACGATATGTGTCCTCGTCGGCGTCCTCCTGCTTCGCAGGGGCGACAGGATGCCCGAGTCCGCCTACGACGTGCTCCCGCTCGTGGTCACGTGGTACGCCGCAGTGGCGCTGGCGGCGATGGTCGTCTACGGCATCCTCGCGGCGGTTGGCGCCGTGGTCACGTGACCCGCCGGGACCTGCTCGAGGGAAGCGACTTTTACCTGCGTGGCCCAACCCCAGGGTATGGGATTGCTGGACGGCCTGAAGTCCGCACTCGGGATGAAAGCGGAGGCCGACGCGACGCGGGACGCCGACCCGGAGGACCTGTTCGGGATGAGCACGGCCTACATGACGATGGAGGCCGACCTCGGGTTCGAACCCGCCGATGCGGCGGCGCTGTGTTTCGCCGACGTCGACAGCACCGACTTCGAGGACGCCGTCGAGAACGTCGAAACCATCCTCGAAGCCGGTGAGGTGGAGACTGGGACGAACGCCGAGTTCACGACCGACGACCACGGCTACGAGTGGGTCGTGCTCGCAGACGACGACCCCGAAGACCTGGTGACGAGCATCCACTTCGCCGCCGACGAGTTCATCGAACGGGGGTACGGGTCGCGATTGCTGGCTGCGCTGTTTGCCTTCGAAAAGGATGGACAACGCGCCTACTGGGTGTACTCGTTCCGTCGCGGGAAGTACTACCCATTCGCACCGAAGGGCGACCACGACCGGCACAGCCAGACCGAGATCAAACTCCAGAGCGTCCTCGACGGCGAACTCGCGGTCGAACCGGACAAGGAGTACTGGTATCCGCTCTGGCCTGACCGCCCGGGCGGTCACCCCTGGGAGTAGGTTTATTCCTCGACCCGCCGACGGTCCGCCAATGGCGCCGAGCGGGCCCGATCCGTCTGTCTACGACCACCTCCGAGTGAGAACCGACGCGGAAGCGAACGCGGTCGACCCCGGCGTCGACCCCGGCGTCTATCGAGTGGTCGGCACCGGCGAATCGACAGTCACACTCCTCCGCGTGGGTGACGCCGACGGCTACCGGGTCACCACCGGACAGGTCGTGACCGTCGAGCGGGACGCGCTCGATGGATTCGAGGCCGCCGACAACCCGGACGGGAACAGTCCGATCGGTGCGATGGCCGTGGGCGCCCTGGAGAGTCTCGGCTGGCAACTCCGAACGTTCGGGACGTCCCTCGCCGAGCGGCCGCTGCTCTCGGTGGTCGCGCTCGTCCTGTTTCTCGCCGGCGCCGTCGGTGATCAGTTCGTCTCCGGACCGGAGTGGTCGTTCACCGTCGCAGTGATCGCTGGAAGCCTCGGGTTGGCGGCGATTGGCTCGAAGCTGCTATGACTGTTCGGCTATCCGCATAGAAACTTACCGCTGGAAACAACGAGTGCAAATTTGTCAGTAGTTGGAAAATACTTATGCGGTCAGTAGTGGCACACGGTATTGAATGACACGCAGAACCACGATCCTGTTCGTCGCCCTGTTGCTCGTGTTCGGTGGTGGGACCGTCGCGTACCTGGTCCAGACCGATGGTGGGACCGTCGAGACTCGCGACGTTCGATTCGCCGCATCGAACGGTCAGATGATCGACGGGACGCTGTACGTTCCGCCCGGCGTCAGTGCCGAGGACCCCGCGCCAGGGGTCGTCGCGACCCACGGCTACATCAACACGCGCGAGACGCAATCGCCGTTCGCGATAGAGTTCGCTCGCCGCGGATTCGTCGTGCTCGCCATCGACCAGGCTGGCCACGGCCACTCAGACCCCCCGGCCTTCGGGAACGGCTTCGGTGGCCCGCCGGCACTGTCGTACATGCAGTCGCTGGGTTTCGTGGACGACGAGAATATCGGTCTCGAAGGCCACTCCATGGGCGGGTGGGCCAGCGTCTCGGCCGCCGCGACGCAGCCGGACGGCTACGAGTCGATGGCGCTCGTCGGGTCGTCGACGGGGAGTTTCCCCGGCGTCCCGCAGGGCAACGCGACCTTCCCGCGTAACACGGCCGTCGTCTTCAGCGAGTACGACGAGTTCTCGGCGCTGATGTGGGGCGTGCCGAAAGCCGCGAACGTCGAGCAGAGCGAGAAACTCCAGACGTTCTTCGGCACGAATGCGACGGTCCAGGAGGGCCAAACCTACGGGAGCGTCGAGGACGGCACCGCCCGGCGGCTCTATACGCCTGCGACGACCCATCCTGGAGACCACCTCTCGACGACCGCGGTCGGCAACACCGTCGAGTGGATGCAACTGACCCTCGAGGGCGAGGACGAACTGCCGGCCGGCAACCAGATCTGGTGGCTCAAGGAACTGGGCACGCTCCTCTCGATGCTGGGTGGCGTCCTGTTCCTGTTCCCCTTCGGCGCGTCGGTGCTGGCAGACCAGCGCTTCGCGGACCTCGGTCGTGAGGTGCCCGAAGCGGCCGGGCTCGCGGGGGCTCGCTGGTACGCGTCGGTCGCTGTGGCCGCGCTCGTCCCCGTCCTGACCTACTTCCCGCTCTTGCTGGTCGGCCAGGGATTCGTCCCGCGCAACTGGCTGTTCCCACAGCAGATCACCAACGGCGTAATGGTGTGGGCGCTCGGAAACGGCCTGATCGTCGCCGGACTCGTCGGCGCGTGGCACTATCGCTCTGATCGCGATTCGCTGGAGCGCTACGGCTTCGACACGGACGGCTGGCAAACTGTCGCCCGGTCGGCCGTCGCCGCCGCCACGACGGTCGGTGGCTTCGTCCTCCTCCTCGGAGCCGTCGGCTACCTCTTCGACACGGACTTTCGCTTCTGGGTGTTCGCGATGAAGCTCCCGACGCCCACGCAGTTCCGGATCGCACTCGTCTATCTGGTCCCGCTCACCCTCTTTTTCCTCGCTCTGGAGCTCCTGCTGCACGGCCAGCTACGGACCGGTGACCGCTCGCTCCGGACTGCGACCGCCCACAACTGGGTCGCCGTCGTCGGTGGGTTCGTGGTGTTGCTCGCGGTGCAGTACGGCGGTCTCTTCACCGGCGGCTCGCTGCCCCTCGGTCAGCCGCTCCTGACCATCGTCTCGCTCCAGTTCGTCGCCATCCTCTCCATCGTCACGGCCGTCTCGACGTACTTCTTCCGGCAGACCGGTCGGGTGTGGGTCGGCGCGTTCACCAACGCACTGCTCGTGACGCTCGTCCTCGTGGCGGGCACCGCGACTCACGCGCCGCTGTAACTGGCCACCTCGGTTCGGCTGCCCCCCTCGCTCCGGTTCGTCTTCTCCTTTCACCCTTCGTATCCAGGGACCCGAACGCCGTCGCCGGCAGGCACTTTCACTTTCACTTTGGTGTTAACGAGGGTTTATATGATGGCCGGCGCAAGCGATATCCATGGCAACAGACGACCTCGAAGACCTGTCGGGCGTGGGTCCGGCGACCGCCGAAAAGTTGCGCGAAAACGGCTTCGACTCGTACCAGGGGATCGCAGTCGCGAGTCCGGGCGAACTCTCGAACTCCGCAGACATCGGGGAGTCGAGCGCCGCCGACATCATCAACGCCGCCCGCGACGCCGCCGACATCGGCGGCTTCGAGAGCGGTGCGCAGGTCCTCGAACGACGCGAACAGATCGGGAAGTTGACCTGGAACGTCGACGAAGTCGACGACCTCCTCGGTGGCGGCATCGAGACCCAGTCGATCACGGAAGTGTACGGCGAGTTCGGTGCCGGCAAGTCCCAGGTCACCCACCAGATTTCGGTGACCGTCCAGCTACCCCGCGAGCACGGCGGATTAGAGGGCAGTGCGATGTTCATCGACAGCGAGGACACGTTCCGGCCCGAACGAATCGACCAGATGGTCAAAGGGCTCGAAGACGAGGTCCTGGCCGACGCGATGGTGCTCCACGGCGTCGTCGAGGACGAGGACAGCGCCGACCCCACGGACGAAGCCCTCCTCGACGACCTCGTCGAAGCGATGCTCGACAACATCCACGTCGCGAAGGCCTTCAACTCGAACCACCAGATCCTGCTGGCCGAACAGGCCCAGGAACTGGCAAGCGAGACCCAGGACGAGGAGTTCCCGATCCGCCTGCTCTGTGTCGACTCGCTGACTGCCCACTTCCGCGCGGAGTACGTCGGCCGTGGCGAACTCGCCGACAGACAGCAGAAGCTCAACAAACACCTCCACGACCTGATGCGCGTCGGTGACCTCCACAACACCGCCGTCGTCGTCACGAACCAGGTCGCTTCCAACCCCGACTCGTTCTTCGGTGACCCGACCCAGCCCATCGGTGGGAACATCCTGGGTCACACCTCCACGTTCCGTATCTACCTCCGCAAGTCCAAAGGCGAGAAGCGCATCGTCAAACTCGTCGACGCACCGAACCTGCCCGACGGCGAGGCCGTCATGCGCGTCGAGGAAGACGGCCTGATGAACGAGTAAGCGCCGAACCGTCCGTTTCGTGCAGAGTCGACCCGCCAGCGTCGAGAATCAGCGTTGAGAGTTACCCGCGCGGGTTTTGGTAGTGGGGTGCCTAGGTTTGGTAGTGACACCCGACGGCGTTCGCGACCGCGAGCGGGACGGCGCTGGCGAGAGTGACCTCGTCGCGGCGGCCTTCGACGCACTCCCCGCCCAGGTCGCCGTCATCGACGCCGACGGGACGATACGACAGACCAACCGCGGCTGGAGCGAGTTCGGCCTCGAGAACGACCTCCAGGGCGACGTCGACATGGTCGGCGAGAACTACCTCACGGTCTGTGATGCGGGCGGCGACGAGACGAGTCGCGACGCGGCGAGTGGCATCCGGTCGGTGCTCGCCGGCGACGACTCGGAGTTCGCCCTCGAATACCCCTGCCACTCACCGGAGACGCGGCGCTGGTTCCTGATGCGAGCGATCGCGCTCCAGGACGGCGACCACCGCCACGCGCTCGTGATGCACGTGGACATCACCGAGCGAAAGGAGGCCGAACTCGAGGTGAGTGCCACAAACGATGCACTCTCGACGGTGGCGACGGTCCTCAGCCACGACCTCCGCAACCCGCTGAACGTCGCGATGGGGCGCACCGAGTTCCTGGCAGACGACCCCGACGCCGGCGCGGAGCGTATCACCGAGCAGACCACCGCGATTCTGTCGTCGCTCGAACGGATAGACGCCATCATCGACGACGCGCTCCTCCTCGCGCAGGGGTCGGAGGCGGTGTCCACCGACCGCATCCCCCTCGAAACGGTCGCACGAGCGGCGTGGTCACACGTCGAGACCCGCGACGCGACGCTCGACGTGCTCGGCGACGCCACCGTCGTCGCCGACGAGAGCTTGCTCACGCAGTTGTTCGAGAATCTCTTCCGGAACTCGGTCGAGCACGACGAGGGTGCCGGGATCACCGTCGACGTGACGAGCGATGGCTTCACCGTCGCCGACGACGGCCCTGGGATCCCCGTCGAGGACCGAGACCGGGTCTTCGAGGCCGGCTTCTCCACGCACACCGGAGCGGACAACACGGGCATGGGACTTGTGATCGTCCAACGGATCGCCGACGTGCACGGCTGGACCGTTCACCTCCCGGCTGACCGCCAGCCGATCAGCGGTGGCCGGACGGGCGTTCGATTCGAGTTCCGTGGCGTCACGGTCGAGCGATAGGCCACAATGCACTTGGCGGTCGCTTCCGAAGCGGCGGTATGGCAGTTACGCTCTATCAACTCGACGGCTGTCCCTACTGTGAAAAAGTCGCCGACCGAATGGACGAACTCGACCTCGACTACGAGACGGTGTGGGTCGAGGCGCTCCACTCGGGGAGAAACGAGGTCAAACGAGTCTCTGGCCAGCGCGGCGTTCCGGTTCTCGTCGACGAAGAGCAGGGCGTCACGATGGCAGAATCGGACCGCATCGTCGAGTATCTCGACGCGAGTTACGCCTGAGCGTCCTGGGGGTTCGCCAGCGGCCCTGCGGATTCTCAGTCCGGCCCTCGTTGCATGTAAACGACAGCAGCCCCGAGGCTCCCGAATATCGTCGGGTACGCGAGACCGAAGACGACGAGGAGGTAGCGGTCCGGGAGGATAGTCACCGCGCCCGCCAGCGGACTGAACAACACGGCGGTGAACAGCACCGATCCGACGAGCATCGCGAGCCAGAGCCGGTCGAGGGCGACCAGCAGTGTGGGGTAGCCCGCGAGCGC
>ENA-ORCR01000488-ORCR01000488.1-marine-metagenome-genome-assembly--contig:-NODE-488-length-21524-cov-7.556814_pt1 | contig 21524 bp, 20 predicted proteins | sample MGYA00237782_ERZ508514 | MGnify/ENA primary metagenome ERZ508514 (study PRJEB26185, sample SAMN06268960) | marine metagenome | isolation source: Eden Landing Ponds, San Francisco, CA, USA | place...
GCGGGCAAGGACCGCGGCATGGAGGACCGACACTGGCACACCGCCAAACACGTCCTCGCGCGGATGCCGGTCGAGGAGGGCGACGCCGTCCTCGATCTGGGAACCGGCTCCGGCTACGCCCTCCGCGCGCTCCGCGAGCGAGGGATCGACCGGGCGTACGGCCTCGACGGCGCGCCCGAGATGGCGCGCAACGCCCGGAGCTACACCGACGACGACGCGGTCGGCTTCCTCGTCGGCGACTTCGACGCGCTTCCCTTCGCCGACGATTCGGTCGATCACGTCTTCTCGATGGAGGCGTTCTACTACGCGACCGACCCGCACAACACGCTCAGCGAGATCCGGCGGGTGTTGAAGCCCGGCGGCACCTTCTACTGCGCGGTCAACTACTTCGCGGAGAGCGAGGGGACCCACGCGTGGCAGGACCACATCTCGGTCGACATGACGCTGTGGAGCCGCGACGAGTACCGCGAGGCGTTCCGGGAGGCGGGGCTGTACGTCGCCGAGCAGGACGCGATCCCCGACCGCGAGATTGAGATTCCGGACGCCGCCGAGTTCCCGACCGACGACTGGGACTCGCGCGAGGCGATGGTCGACCGGTACCGGACGTGGGGGACGCTTCTGACCGTCGGCGTCTCGCCCTGACTCGATCGGTTATTTATAAGTGCTCGTTGGTGTCGGTGGACTCGGTCGTGATCGTCCCGATGCCCTCGTCGTTCGTTTATAAGTGCCACTGACAGATCAATAGTGACAACCTCTGACGCGCCATCCCGCACAGCACCGCCAGAAGACGTTCCTGCTCGCTCGCCACTCGTGGCTTCGCCGCTTGCACCGTTCGCTGTGCGGACTGCGACTTCCGTGCTCTCGTTCGCTCCCACCGGTCACTCACGGGACCGCAACCTCACGCCTCCCCAACCTCGCCGCTCGCTCGGGGCTTCCTCCGGTCGCCCACGTCGCTCGCAGCGTCCCTCGCGGGGCGCTCTCGCCGTCGGCGGAACCTCCGGCTGTCAGAGAGACCGTCGGTCTCCCCCCTACTCGTGGCCTGTCGGCCACTCGGTGGCGTGCGCCGACTGCACGTTCACTTATAAATACCTGCTCACCCTCGACGATCCCTTTTAAGCGTGCGAGCCATTTACACGCATGATCCGATGGAACTCCGCTGTGAGGGCTGTGCCGGCTGCTGCGTCGATTGGCGGCCGCTCGCGAGCGAGGCTGCCGGCTCCGACCGCACCGGCCGTCGCCCGCCGCTCGACGACGTCTACGACCTCGCGCCGCTCACGCGCGACGAGGTCGCCGGGTTCCTCGACGACGGCCTCGGCGACGTGTTACTCCCTCGGCTGTTCGAACCCGCGGAGGGCGACGACGCGATCCGGCTCGACGGGGTCGACGTCGCCGCCGCCGGCGGTCGTCCCGTCTTCGCGGTCGGCCTGCGGAAACCGCCCAAACCCGTCGCGCCGATCGGCACCGACGAGCACCGCTGGCTCGGCGCCTGCGTCTTCCTCGACCCGACCACGCTCCAGTGTCGGCTCCACGACGGGGAGCGATATCCGCGGACCTGCTCGACGTACCCCGCTCACAGCCTCGAACTGGAGGCCGAGACCGAGTGCGAGCGCGTCGAGGCCGCCGGCGGCGGCGAGCGCCTCCTCGACGACGCGGTCCCCGACGACACCCCGCCGCTCCCGTTCGGGCCCCGCGCCGCCGGCGCGACCGTCTTCGCGTATCCCGACCCCGACGACCTCGACGGCGTGATCGACCGGCTCCGCGGAATGCGGCTCACCCCCGACGACCGCGCCCGATTCGTCGGGGCCGCGGTCGGCTCCAGTCCCGGCTCGCTCTCCGTCGACCGCGACAGAATGGACGAGGCTCGCGCCCGCGCTCGAGAGGCCGACTCCTGGGCCGGGAGAGCGATCCGAGGGTGGCGCGAGCGCGCCGCGGGCGACGGCGACCGGGTCGCGCTCGGTCCGACCGACCGCGAGCGCCTGGTCCGCGAACTCGAGGACGACGCGGGCGCGCCCGGGACCCCGGGGTGGGAGTGACGGCGCGACGAGACTCACGCCGACTCCGGCCGCCAGACCCCCTGCCGCCGATCGAGCCACGCGGTGACGACGACGTGCGGGAGCGTCAGCGCCGCGATGCCGACGAGCGACGCCGCGAGCAGGTCGCCCGGCGCGGCGACGCCGGCGGGGGCCGCGAGCCCGACCCCGACGAGCGCGAGGAACCCCCCGAGCGTGAGCGGGGCCGCGTCGCGGGCGAACCGCGCGAGCGCCCGCCGACCGTCGCCTTCCGCGAGCGCAGTCGCCGCGTCGGGGTCGACGAGGATCAGCCGCCCCACGTGCCGGAGCGCGTGCCAGAGCGCGAAGTACACCCCGATCGCGAAGACGGGCGCCGCGAGGAGGAACCACGCCCACAGCACCCCCACTTCCCCCGCGTCGCGAAGCCACCCGCGCTGCGAGGCACCGCTGCGGACCCGCGCGTACCCCAGCCCGATCGAGAGAAGGGTCGCCGCGAGCACGACCCCGCCGACCGCCAGACGCGCCGCCGGAACGAAGAGGGGATCGACCGCGGCGGTCGCGGCGCCCGGCGCGACGAGGAACAGGCCCACGACCCACTCGGCGACCAGCCGGTACTCGTCCGGGTGAGAGAGGAGGGGGACGCCCATCGGGAGCCCGCCGCGGACGACGAGGCTCAGCCATCGCTCCGCCGACGTCGGGAGGTGCTCGACGCCCGCGCCCGCGAGCGCGGCCACGTCTCCCTGCCCCCAGTGGAGCCAGGTGAGCGCGACGAACCCGGCGAACGCGGCGACCGGTACGGCGAAGAACGCGGCGACGACCGCCCCGCCGAGGACCGCGTACGCGACCGAGACGGCCGCGACCGACCGCCGGAGCGACACCCCCGGTGCCGCCCGGAGCGGAACGAGGTGGTCGACCGCGCCGTGAGCCATCCCGACGCCGAGCGTGCCGAGCGCGAACGTCGCGACGCCGAGTTCGACCGGAAACAGGGGGGTCGCGGCGCCGATCGGCAGCAACGCGGCGAGCGCCAGCGTCGGGTACAGCGCGAAGACTCGATCGGCTTGCGTCTCGGCTCTCGTCCGGCCGTCGTCGGCCCGGTCCTCAGTCATCGGTCGCGTCGGGATCGGTTGCCGGCGGGCCCCGAGACGGAGGGGTGAGCGGCTCCTCGATCGACGCGGCGGGGGCCCGCCGACGGTCGGTCCAGTCGAGGACCCACTCGAACAGCACGAGCCCGTTGACGGTCATCACGCCAGCCGAGAGGAAGAAGACCATCTCCTCGATCGGGAGGCCGAAAACGGCGAGTCCGGTGGTGAACTCCGGAGCGATACGCCACGTCCCCATCCCGGTCGCGATCCGGTCGACGACCCAGAAGTACGTCGCCGGCAGGAGCGCCGCGGTGAGCCACGTTCGGGGCGTGCGAGCGAGGTAGCCGCCGCCGACGGCCCACTGCAGCGCGAGGACGGGCCCGACCCACGCGATCAGCCCGCCGAGGTACAGGAGTGAGGGGTCGAGGGAGACGAGCCAGAGCCCGCCACCCAGCATCCCGATTCCCGCGAGCGCGCCGGCGGCGCGCGGGACGCGGTCGAAGTCGCCGTCGCGAAACGTCGGATCGAAGCCGAGTCGATGAAGCGCGAACGCGACGACGAGCGTCTGGATCGCGACGAATAGATACTCGCCGAGCGGGATCGACAGGGCGCGGATCAACACCGCGCCGTCGGCGTACGACCACGCACCGCGCCGGATCATGTACGCGATCCACGGCACGGTGTACGCGTACGCGATCGCGACGAGGATCGCGATCCCGGCTGTTGCGCGTCGCTGCCGGCCTCTGTCGCGTCGCGGCGCGAGATACCACAGCGCCGCCAGTACCGGGAGACTGAAAACGAGGTGGAACTGCAGGTATGTCGGCGTGGGGATCATCGACCCACCCGATCGGAGACGGCCATGCGCGGATCGTTCGACTCGGTCGACATGAAGGGACCGTCCAAATTATCGCGATCGGATCCGTCGGAGCCGATTCGACGTCACCGCTCCCTCAACGCCGCCATTCTCTCGATGTCGGCATTCTTCCGACTACTCCGCGGGGAGCACGTCGTACCCCTCCAGCACTTTCCCGAGGCGGAACATCGAGGCGACGACGGCGTCGCACACCGGTCTGACCGCGTCCTTGGGGACGAAGCCGACCGCGAGCCCGGCGACCTCCAGCATCGGGAGGTCGTTCGCGCCGTCGCCGACCGCGACCGTCTCGGCCATCGGAATCGAAAGGTCGTCGGCCAGTTCGCCCAGCGCGTCGTCTTTCGTCCCCTCGATCAGCGGCCCCTCGGCCTCGCCCGTGAGCTTCCCGCCCGCCATCGGGAGGCGGTTGGCGACGATCGTGTCGGCCGCGACGCCCTGCTTCGCGAGCGCGCGCTCGACGCCGCGCTCGAACCCGCCCGTGAGCACGGCGACGTGGTGGCCCTCGGCCTGCAGGCGCTCGATCAGTTCTCCCGCGCCAGGTCGGAGGGCCACCTCGTCGAACGCGTCGCCGACATCCTCCTCGTCCAGCCCGGCGAGTAGTTCCGCGCGTTTGTACAGGCTCTCGGCGTAGCTGAGTTCGTCGTTCATCGCCCGCTCCGTAATCTCTGCCACCTCGTCGGCGACGCCCGCGCGCTCCGCGAGCAGGACCGTCATCTCGGAGTCGGAGAGCGTGCCGTCGAAGTCGAACGCGATGAGGCTCATAGGAGTCGTTCGGCGCGGCGGGGTTTTGAAGCACCTGATCACGCAACGGGCTCTTGCCGACGGGCTCCCAGTGGTCTTTTTCCCGATCCGAGCCGTTCCCTCCGCCATGGACCGAACAGACGCGGACCGCGCCGACGTCGACGTCGACGATCTCCTGAAGCTGATCCTCGTGCTCGCGGTCGTATGGCTTCTCCTGGAGATCTTCGGGGCGGTGCTCGACCTCACGTTCGCGCTCTTGGACGCCATCCCGATGCTGATCGTCGTCGCCATCGTCGTGCTGATCGCCTTACGGCTCACCGATCGGATCTGAGGCGTGTTCAGCCTGAACGTCCCGCTCGCGCCCGCCGTCGACCGACTCGCGGCGGATCTCCAGTCGAAACGTTCGGGGTTCGAGCGAGTCCGCGATCGGCGGACGCTCGTCTGTAAGCGGTTCGGCGTCGAGGACGTGCCCGACCGCGCCGCGGGCGGCGATCCCGACGGGGGCGGTGCAAGCGCGTCGCCCGGCGCTCCCGCCGGCGGCCCCTCGCCGCCCAAGCCCGCCGCGCTCGACGCCCTGCGCGAGGACCTCCGCCCGCTGCTCGCGGGGACAGACCCCTTCCCGGTCGCCGTGACCGGGATCGACGTCTTCGACGCGCCCGCGTCCGGGTCGGGACCCGTGCTCTATCTGACCGTCGAGAGCGACGCGCTCGTCCGACTCCACCGGCGGCTTTGCGCCGCGTACGGCGCGATCGAGGGGATCGAGGGCGACGAGTACGTGGCACACGTCACCGTGGCGCGCGGCGGTGACCCCGAACCCGGCGTCGTCGCCGACCTCGTCGCCGCCGAGTTCGACCCGATCCGGTGGCGGGTCCACGCGCTCGACCTGTACGACCCCGAATTCCGCGAGGTCGCCGCGTCGATCGATCTGTAACCGACACTCCCGCGACACCCTCCGGCCGGGGCGACGGTCGCACATCGAGCCGCGGATTCGGCGGTCACACCGATCCCTCGTTCGAATCGGCAATCCGCCGGAGTCCGACGTAGAAAACGGGACTCAAGGCGCCAGTCAGAACGACGCCACCGGCCAGCGGAAGAACGCCCGTCGGGTCGGGGGCGACCATGAGGGAAACGGTGAACCCGACGACGAAAGCTCCGAGAACGGAGAGCGACAGTGTGCGGGAGTTCATATCCTGACTTGCCTACCGGAACCGGATAAGGTTCCGCCTCTCGCCGCTCACTCGTCTGGGTCGTCGACCGCGTGATGCGGCCCGACCGGTCCGTGCGTCGGGCAGACGCCGGCGATCGGCGTCGCGTTGAGACAGCAGGCGCGCTGCTGGCTCGCGATTGCGCCCCGCGAGAGGCGCTCGCCGCAGCGCCGGCAGTACGCCTCCCCGTCGCCCGCCATCGCTCACCGCTCGCGAATGCGCATCGGCACCGGGTGGTCCGGGTGCATCGTCAGCGATCCGCGCAGCGAGAGGTCGGGGCCCTCGTACGCCAGATCGTACTGCGAGCACACCTTCGCGAGGATCAGTTTGGCTTCCAAAAGCGAGAACGCCTTCCCGATGCAGTGGCGCGGGCCGCCGCCGAACGGGAAGAATGCGAACCGGGGGCGCTGACTCCGACGCTCCGGGTTCCACCGGCTCGGATCGAACGAGTCCGGGTCGTCGTACCAGCGCGGCGACCGGTGAACCACCCACTGCGAGCACATCAGCGCGGAGCCCTCGGGGATTCGGTATCCCCCCAGTTTCACGTCGACCTTCGGCTCGCGGAAGAGGGTGTAGACGGGCGGGTACAGGCGCATCGCCTCGTTGAGCACCCGGTCGGTGAACGCCATCTCTCGGGCGTCCGCGGCGGTCGGGGCGCCGTCGGCGGTCGCCGCCGCCGCCTCCTCCGCGACGCGCTCCCGGGCTTCCGGGTGGTTCGAGAGCAGGTAGAAGGTGTACGTGAGCGCGAGCGCGGTGGTGTCGTGACCGGCCAGCAACATCGTCACCAACTCGTCCCGGAGGTTCTCGTCGGTCTGCTCGCCGCGGTCGCGGGCGCGAAGCAGGACCGAGAGGAGGTCCATCGGGAGGTCGCCGTCCCCGTCGCCGGCGGAGCCGTCTCCCGCGGGACCGCGGACCGCGACGCCCTCGGGGCCGGCGGGATCGACGCTCGGATCGCGTTCGGTCCCCCGCCGGCGCTCGACGATCCCGTCGATCACGGATTCGAGGGTGTCGACCGCGGCGGCGAACTCGCGGTTCTCGCGGGTCGGCGCCCAGTCCGGGATCAGGAAGCGGCGCGGGTCCGGCTCGAACCGCGCCCCGAGCGGCTCCAGTTTCTCCTGGACCGTCTTCACCTCCTCGTCGGTGATGTCGGCGCCGAACATCGCCGAGACGATGATCTTGACGGTGAGGCGGGCGACCTCCAACTGGATATCGACGACCTCGCCGTCGCTCCAGTCCGCGATCTGCGACTCGGTGTGATCGACCATCGTCCCCGCGAGCGCTCCGATCCGGCGGCTGTGGAAGGAGGGGTTCGCGAGCTTCCGCTGGCGCTGCCACGTCTCCCCCTCGCTCATGAGGAGGCCGTCGCCGAGCAGTCGATCCATCGCGCCGTCGCCGAACTGCGGCTTGCGGTACCGCTCCGCGTCGGCGACGAGCACGCGTTCGATATCGGCGGGGTTCGCGAGCAGGTACGTCTCGCGCGGCCCGAGATCGAACCGGGTCACGTCGCCGTAGCTGTCGGCGCAGGCGCGCATGAACGAGAACGGGTCGTCTGCGAATCGGCGACCGCTCCCGACGAGGGGGTCGCCGCGCGGTCCGGGCGGCGTGGCGGACATACGAGAAATAGGGTCTGGGCGAGGTTAAACGTTCGGCGCCGGCGGAACTCGTGTAGCTGACACGGGCGCCGGCGTCACCGGTCGGCAGACCGACCCGACGGCGCAAACCGGCCCTTGTCACGGGAACTCGCGAAGCTCCATGAACGCGGCCATCACGGCGGACTCGGCCTTCCGGAGGTGCTCCGACGCGGTGCTCGGAGAGGCGCCGATCCGTTCGCCGACGTCCTCGACGCTCGCTCTCCGCGGGGCGTCGTAGTACCCGGCCTCGACGGCGGCCGCGAGCGCGTCGAACTGCCGGTCCGTCAGTCCCGGGTCGAACAGGTCCTGCCGCCAGTCGTACTCGCCGATCCGGAGGACGTTCGTCTCGATCCCACTCGGGAGTTCCGCGAGCGCGTCGCGGAGCGTCTCGCCGTTTCCGATGAGCGTCAGCCGCGCGACCCCGTTCGGGCGAAAATCGACCGGCGGGACGACGACGAGACCGGCCCGCTGGAGCGGGACGAACATCGCCTCGTCGACCGCGTCGCGGCGCTGCGTGAGGAAGACGTAGTGTCCCGCCTCGTCGATCCGCGTGACCTCGAACTCCCGGATCCGGTCGACCGACCGGAGCGCGTCGGTGTACACGTCGATATCTCCCTCCACGTAGAACAGGAACGTGTCCGCCTGCTCCTGGAACACCGTTCCGTGGAGCAGCACGTCTCGGTCCACGGCGTCCGACTCGTCGATGAGTCGGTGTATCGGATGGCGTAGCTCCGGCGGAAACCGGAGCTCGGTCCGGAGGTATTTCACGTCGACCACTGCCGGCGTCGGGACTTATAAAAACCCGTCTTGATCCGGCAGAAGCGTCGGGTCGTCCGGTCGCGTTCGTCCACGTATGTCGACCGACGCGCGGATCGAACGGGCGGACCCCGGCGCAGAGACGGACCCGTTTTCGCCGATCGCGGATCTGATCACGTCGCGAGAGACGCACCTGAACGCCCCGGCAGCTCGGATACGGCCGGACACCGTTCAGGAGGCGCTCTCGACGCTGAAGCGGGAGGCCGGCTACGACCACCTCGCCTGCGTCACCGCACAGGAGTACGAGAACCGGTACGAGTCGATCTATCACCTCCGCTCGTTCGACGACCCCACCCGCGAGGTCAGCGTCGTCGTGCCCGCGGACAAGGACCACCCGGTCTCCGAGTCGGCCGAACCCGTGTTTCGCACGGCGGACTGGCACGAGCGGGAGGCGTACGACCTGATCGGTATCGAGTACGACGACCACCCGGATCTCCGTCGGATCCTCCTGCCGGAGACGTGGCAGGGGCACCCCCTGTCGATGGACTACGAGGAAGACGGACCGCAGATCGTCACGCTCTCCGAGAACGAGCCGATCGAACCGGGGTCATCGTCGTCGACCGGGAGCGACACGATGCTCCTCAACGTCGGCCCGCACCACCCGGCGACCCACGGCGTGCTCCACCTCCAGGTCACGCTGGACGGGGAGGACGTGGTCGGCGTCGAGCCCGACATCGGCTACATCCACCGCTGTGAGGAGCAGATGGCGCAGTCGGGCACGTACCGTCATCAGATCATGCCGTACCCCGACCGCTGGGACTGGGGCGGCGGCGGCCTGCTCAACGAGTGGGCGTACGCCCGCGCGGCCGAGGACCTCGCCGACATCGAGGTTCCCGAGTACGCGCAGGTGATCCGTACCATGAGCGCGGAGCTCAGCCGGATCCTCTCGCACATGCTGGCGATGGGCGCGTACGCGCTCGACGTGATCGGCGACTTCACGGCGACGTTCATGTACGCCATCCAAGAGCGCGAGCGCGTTCAGGATATCGTAGAGGATCTGACGGGCCAGCGATTGATGTTCAACTACTTCCGGCTCGGCGGGGTCGTCTGGGACCTCCCCGAACCCCGCGAGGAGTTCTTCGCGACGGTCCGCGAGTACTTGGACGGGCTCCCGCGTCGCCTTGAGGAGTACCACGACCTCCTGACCCGAAACGAGGTCCTCCAGATGCGGACCGTCGACACGGGGGTTCTGCCGCCCGAGGTCGCGAAGGAGTACGGGACGACCGGTCCCGTCGCCCGCGGGTCGGGCGTCGACTACGACCTGCGCCGCGACGACCCGTACGGGTACTACGACGAACTCGACTGGGACGTGATCACCGAGGACGGCTGCGACAACTTCAGCCGCCTGCTCGTCCGGATGCGCGAGGTCGAGGAGTCCGCGAAGATCATCGAGCAGTGCGTCGACCTGCTCGAAGACTGGCCCGAAGACGAGCGGAACATCCAGGCGAACGTGCCGCGCACGCTGCGCCCGGACGACGACACCGAGATCTACCGCGCCGTCGAGGGCGCCAAGGGCGAACTCGGCATCTACATCCGCGCCGATGGCACCGACAAGCCCGCCCGCTTCAAGATCCGCGGCCCCTCCTTCTCGAACCTGCAGGCGCTCCCGGAGATGGCGACCGGCGAGGCGATACCCGACCTGATCGCCTCGCTGGGGAGCCTCGATACGATCATGGGCGAAGTCGATCGGTGAGGCGATCGAGAGAAAAAACCGGGAGCCCGAGCCGGACTACCGCGCGTTCCGTTTCGCGTCGAGCCGCTCGACGCGGGTGATAAGCTCGTCGACGGCGACCTCCTGGTCGTCGGTGGCGTCGACGATGCGGTCGGTCGCCCCCTCGGTACGGTCGGAGCGCTCGCGGACCGCCTCCAGCGACGAGGTCAGCTCTTCGACGGTCGCGGCCTGGTCGTCCGTGGTCCGGGCGACCTCGGCGACGCCGGCGGCGGCCTCGTCGACCGCGTCCGCGATGTCTTCGAGGGAGTCGAGCACCGTCTCGATCTCGGTGCCGGCGTCCTCGATGCGCTCGTGCGAGCGCTCGACGGCGGTGCTCGTCTCGTCGGACTGCGCCTGCAACTCGGCGAGGCTCTCCGTTATCTCCTCGGTGTAGCCGCGGGTCTCGTCGGCGAGTTTCTTCACCTCCTCGGCGACGACCGCGAAGCCGTCGCCGCCCTCGCCGGCCCGGGCGGCCTCGATGTTGGCGTTCAGCGCGAGCAGGTTCGTCTGTTCGGCCACGTCGGAGATCACCTCGATGACCTCCTCGATGTCGTCCATGCGCTCCGAGAGCGCGCCGACGCTCTCGACGAGTTCGTCGCCGATCTCGACCACGTCCTCGGTCGCCTCGCGGGCGTCCTCGCTGGCGTCGAGCCCCTGGTCGGCGGCCTCGCTGGCGGCGACCGCGGCGGAGTCGACCTGGTCCGCCGTCGCGGCGACTTCCTCCATGCCGGCCGAGAAGGACTGCATCTCGGAGACACTCTCTTCGAGGAGTTCGTTCTGCTCGTCGACGTTCTCGGCGATGTCGGCGGCCGCGCTGCTGGCCTTCTGAACCGTCTGATCGATCTGACGGGCCTGCTCGTGGACGCTCTCGGAGAGGTTCTGGAGGTTCTCCGCCATCTGGTTGACGACGTCGATAACGCTCAACAGCTCCTCGTCGAGGATCTCGCACTCCTCGTGACGGACGGCCCGCGCCTCGAGGTCCCCCTCGCCGATCGCCTCCGCCGTCTCGCGGACCTCCGTGACCAGCGTTTCGGTCGCGTTGCGCTGGTTGCTGTTCTCCGTCCGGTCGATGACGACCTCGGTGACGCCGACGACCTCGTCGCCGTCGTAGAGGGGCGTCGCCGTGAACTCGATGTGCTTCTCGTCGCCGTGGCGGTCGACCATCGTGCTGGTGTCGCGGTAGCGGGTCTGGGCTGCGTCGCAGCGCTCGACGCCGTACACCTCGTCGGCGGTCTCCGGCGCGTCGAGCACCTTGTCTGCGAGGGTGTCGGCCCGCCGCCCGTCGGGGTAGAACAGCTCCGAGACGTGCTCGCGACCGAGCGCGTCTTCCCGCGCGTTCCCGGTGAGCGACGCGATGGACTCGTTCCACTCGGCGACGTTCCCCTCGCCGTCGAGGATGAACGTCGGGACGCCGGTGGCGTTGAACACCTGCTCGAAGCCGGCGGCGTCGAGCGTTCCGGTGTGGTTGCCTCCCGCTTCTTCCGTGCCGTCGTGCTCGTTCCCCGCGCTCCTTTCTCCCCCGGTCGCGTCGGCGCCGGAGTCGTCCACGACGACCCCGCCGTCTGGGACCGTCCGCGAGTCCCGATCCCGACCGAACGCGCGTCGGAGCAGCCCTCGAAGTCCCGTCATATCTACGTGAGGCTCCCCGAAGCACCCGCATAAACCGTTCTCTCCGTTATTCATTATTGATAATCACTGACACGCCAGGTCGGGGAGTGGCCGCGGACCCCGCCCGCAGCGTTCAAACGCGCTCGGCGGCTACCCCTGACCGATGGACGCCGACGCCGTGCGCGAGCGCGCCGCGGACCTCCCGACCGAGCCCGGCGTCTACCAGTTCCGGGCGGGGGAGACGACGCTGTACGTCGGCAAGGCGGTCGACCTCCGCGCTCGCGTCAGATCGTACGCCGACCCGCGTTCGGGGCGGATCCGGGGGATGGTCGGGCGCGCGGACCGGATCGAGTTCGCGGTGACGGACACCGAGACGCAGGCGCTCCTGCTGGAGGCGAATCTGATAAAGCGGCTCCGGCCGCGGTACAACGTCCGGCTGAAAGACGACAAGTCGTACCCGCTGGTCGCGATCACGGACCACCCGATCCCGCGGATCGAGGTGACCCGCGACCCCGAGGAGGGCGCGGTCGCGTACGGCCCCTTCACGGACAAGCGACGCGTGGACGCGGTGGTGAAGGCGATCCGCGACGAGTACCGCCTCCGCGGCTGCTCCGACCACAAGTACTCGAACCGCGACCGCCCCTGCCTCGACTACGAGATGGGGATCTGCTCGGCGCCCTGTACCGGCGAGATCGACCCCGAGAGCTACGCCGAGGACGTGGCGGCCGTCCGCCGCTTCTTTGAGGGCGAGACGGGTGTCCTCGCCGACCCCCTGCGCCGGCGGATGGAGGCCGCCGCCGAGAACGCGGAGTTCGAGCGCGCGGCGAACCTCCGGGACCGGCTCGAAGCGGTCGAGGCGTTCCACGGCGAGGGCGGCGAGGCCGTGAGCGACCACGGCGACGACCGCACCGTCGACGTGCTCGCGGCCGCCGTCGAGGGCGACACCGCCCGCGTCGCCCGGCTCCACAGCGAGCGCGGCCAGTTGGTCGACCGGAGCCGACACCAGTTGGACGCGGCGGCGGTGGGAGACGACGAGGGCGCGGCCGGCGAGGCGGGCGAAAGCGGTCCCACCAACCCCACCGACCCCGACGCCAACACCCCCGCCGCGGTGCTGTCCGCGTTCCTCGCGCAGTACTACGCCGAGCGGGAGTTCCCGGACGCAGTTCTGTTGGCCGAGCGCCCCGCCGACCCCGACGTCGTCGACTGGCTGGAGGCGGAGGGGGTCTCAGTCCGCGTCCCGGGCGCGGGGCGGGAGGCGAAGCTCGTCGAACTCGCCTTAAAAAACGCCCGCAAGCGCGGCGGTCGCGACGACCCGGTCGGCGCGCTCGGCGACCGGCTCGGCATCTCCCGCCCCGCCCGGATCGAGGGGTTCGACGTGAGCCACGCGCAGGGGACCGCGGTGGTCGGCTCCGACGTCTGCTTCGTCGACGGGAGCGCGGAGACCGCCGACTACCGCCGGAAGAAGCTCACCGACCGCAACGACGACTACGCGAACATGCGCGAGCTGCTCCGGTGGCGCGCCGAGCGCGCGGTCGCCGGCGAGGACGACCGCCCCGACCCCGACCTCCTCCTGATCGACGGCGGGGAGGGCCAGCTCGGAGCCGCCCGCGACGCGCTCGCGGAGACGGGGTGGGACGTGCCCGCCGTCGCCCTCGCGAAGGCCGAGGAGCTGGTCGTGACCCCGACCGGCACCCGAAAATGGCCCGACGACGCCCCCGAACTCCACCTGCTCCAGCGCGTCCGCGACGAGGCGCACCGCTTCGCCGTCTCCTACCACCAGACCGTCCGCGACGAGGTCAAGACCGTTCTCGACGACGTGCCCGGCGTCGGCCCCGAGACCCGGCGCCGGCTCCTCCGCCGGTTCGGCTCGGTCGAGAGCGTCCGCGAGGCCTCCCGCGACGACCTCACCGACGTCGACGGCGTCGGCGACGCGACCGCCGCGACGTTGCGGGAGCGTTTATAAGTGAACGAGGCTGTCGGCGCGTGCCCGTGAGCGGCCTGGAGGCCGCTCACGGCACCGCGCGAGGTCGCCGGCGACGAGGCTGGGGGGTGTGAGGCTGCAGTTGCGGTGCGGTCGGGTGGCATTTGAAGCTGTTCGCCGCGAGACGGCTCTCCACGTCATTAACGATTATAAGCGAACGCGATCGATCCGTACTCGATAATGCGCGCGTTCTTCGCCGTCGACCTCCCGGACGACCTCGCGCCCTGCGTCGCGGAGGCCCAGGCCGCGTTCGAGGGCGCCGAGGGCCTGCGGTTCGTCGACCCCGAACAGACGCACGTGACGCTGAAGTTCCTGGGAGAAATCGACGACAACGACGAGCGCGACGACAACGAGGCCGCGCCCGCCCTCGACGACGTGATCGCGGCCGGCGAACGCGCGATCGAGGCCGCCGACGTCGACCCCTTCGAGTGCGCCGTCGAGGGGTTCGGCGTCTTCCCGACCCTCGACTATATCTCGGTCGTCTGGGCGGGGATCGGTCGGGGAACCCCCGAGTTGACCGCGCTGCACGAGGCCGTCGAGAGCGAGACCACCGCGCTCGGCGTCGACCCCGAGGACCACGCGTTCACGCCCCACGTCACGCTCGCCCGGATGAACGACGCTCGCGGGAAGAAGCTGGTACGGGAGGCCGTCCGCGAGCGCGACCCCGAGATCGGTCGGTTCGACGTCGACGCCGTGAGACTCGTCTCCTCGACGCTGACGAGCGACGGCCCGGAGTACGAGACGGTCGCGTCGTTCGCGCTCTAGCAAGCGGCCGCGGCGACCGTGATGAGCTCCACTGCGGCGACCGTGACGAGATGACCGCGGCGCCCCCTGACGTTCTCACACGTGATACTCGTGAGGGCACGTTTAATGCGGGGGGCGACGGACGGGGTGGCAGATGGCTGACGACTCTCGTTCGGGTCAGCGCGGCGGCGAGCGACCGCAGGCGTTCGCGTTGCTCGACGAGAGCAACGACGCGGCCACCCGGTTGGAGGGCGTCGAGGCGCTCGGAAACCCCTCGAGCTCGATGACGGGTAGCGAGCGGCGGATCGTCGATCAGTTGCTGCGCGTCGTGCTCACCGACGACGACCCGAGGGTGCGCGCGGAGGCGATCGACGCGCTGTACTTCCACGGGGACCGGTACATCGAGGAGCTCGTCTCGCGGATCGCGGCCGCGGTTCGGCGCCGTGACGACGCCGCCGACCCCCGGACCGTGTTTGCCCGGTGGCTGACGAGCGACCAGGCGGCCTACCGGATGGTCGGCGCGACCGGACTGGGAGCGGTCGGCCCCTCGGACATGCGGGGGGCCTCAGACGCGGCGTCGACGTCGGTGTCGGCATCGTCGTCGAATGCGGGCTCCCCGGATACGACGGGCCAGCCAGATCCGACGGAGCGGCTCCGCGAGACGTTCGACGACGACGACGCGCGGGTGCAGGCCCGGGCGGTGCGGTCGTACGCGACCCTCGGCGGCGAGCGGATCGCCTCGATCCGAACGCTGTTGCAAGCCTCCAACGCCCTCGTCCGGCGTGCCGGCGTCGACGCGCTGGTGTCGATCGGCACGCCCGACGCGACGGACCTGCTGGCGACCGCGGCCGACGACGGCGGGAACCGGCTCCGGAAGACCGTCGTCGAACGGCTTCACGGGTTGGACCGTCCCGCGTCGGCGGAGATCCTCCTCGACGCGGTTCGGGACCCCTCGCCCGCGGTGCGACGCGCCGCGGCGGCGTCGCTGGCGCGGCTCGTCGCGGAGGGCGACGCCGTTCGTGGTCGGGACGTCCGCGAGCGGCTGCTAGCCGACCGCTCCGGTCGGAGGAGTGCGGGAGGCGACGGGGGCGACGACCCCGCGGTCACGCGACTGCTCTACGAGGTCGCGTCGGACGACCGATCGGACCGCGTTACTCCGCCGACCGAGCGACACGCGATGTGGCTGTGCTGCGAGCTCATCGCGCACGAGGAGGGAGGATCGGGCCCGGGCGACGGGGCCGTTCCGCGGCTGCTCGACGCGCTCGCACACGACGACCCGTACGTCGCCGACATCGCCGCCGCCTACCTGCCGCGGCTCGACGCGCCGGACCTCGCACGAGCGGTCCGCGCGCTCGCCGGTGACGACGAGGCCGACCCGGACGCGAGGGAACGCGCGCGGTCGGTTCTCAAACGGCTCAAACGACAGACGGCGGCGTCGGCCGCGAACCGGTCGATCGAGTACGTCTACGTGCGGCGGCCGGCAGACTACACCGAGAAACACGGGGAGTAGGGTCGCGTCGACGGTTGACACCGCGGGCTGATCACCCTCGCCGCACGAACTGCCTGTCACCCTCGCCGCACGAACTGCCTGTCACCCTCGCCGCACGAACTGCCTGTCACCCTCGCCGCACGAACCGCCCGTCCTCCGCCGCGACCTCCAGTTCGATCTCGTCGTCGAGGAAGTTCAGCACCGTCGAGACGTTCGGGTCCGCGTCGGCGTCGACGTACAGCTGTAAGACGCCGCCGTCGGCGTCGAGCCGGGCCGAGAGCATCCGGACGAAGTCGCAGGCGGTCCGGAGGTCGAACGACCGCACGATCTCGTGGAACACGCTCACCTCCAACGAGATCACGTCGCCCGCGACCCGGTTGGCGTCGATGATCCGCGACACCGTCTCGCCGAGATCGTCCGGTCCGAGCCGGGGATCGAGTTCGACCACCTCGATGGGGATATCGGAGAAGTCGAGATCCGGCGCCGTCTCGAACGGGTACGCCTCCGTGCTGACGACGACGGTCCGGCGCGGCCACGCCTCCAGTTCGTCGTGGAGCAGCCGGACGGTGCGCTCCGGGGTCGCCGTGACCGCGATCACCAGGTCGCCCCCGGCGTGGAAGTGGGCTCGGAGCGCGTCCGCGTCCGCGCTGTCGACGGGCGCAGCGACCTGGACCGTCCCGTCCCACGAGACGCGGTCGGCGATGTGAACGCCCTCCTCGATCCGATCGTCGACGTGCTCGTGGAGGTGCGTCTTGAACTCCTCGACCGCGTCGTCGGCGTCGTACGTCGTCTTCGCCGTCGCGCAGTACGGGCAGTCCCACGTCGTCCGGAAGTCGGAGCGACTGACGGCTTCGGAGTGGTGCGCCAGCAGGTGCGAGCCGGTGACCTCGCGCATCGACGCCCGGTCCGGCGTCCACGCGACGAACCCGCACCGGTCACACCCCCATCGAGTCATCATGACTGAGAACGTATATCGTCAGATTTCGTCGGACGAATATGTATGTTGTGTTATGAGTGATCGCCGGCTCGGGTGGCTCACTCGCCGTCGCCGCCGACCCCGGTCTCCGGATCAGCGTCGTTTCCGGCTCCGACCCCCGGATGCTCGACGCGGACTCGGGTCACCCGCGTCGCGGTCGCGCCCGTGACCGAGAGCGTCACGTCCCCGATCTCGACGCGGTCGCCCTCTTCCGGGATCCGCCCGAGGTGCTGCGTGATCAGCCCCCCGACGGTCTCGGCGCCCCCGTCGACCGGCAGCGTCAGGTCGAGCGTCTCGTTGAGGTGTGCGACGGTGGTCCACCCGTGCGCCACCGCGGCGTCGGACGCGACCACGTCGACGTGATCGGTCTCCCACCGCCCGACCAGTTCGCCGACGACCTCCTCTACCACGTCCTCTAAGGTCACGATCCCGACCACCGCGCCGAACTCGTCGACGACGACGGCCATCCGGAGGTCGCTCGTCCGCATCGTCGCGAACAGATCGTCGACGGCCTGCGTCTCGGGGACGAACGTCGCCTCGCGGAGCGCGCTCGCGAGGGGCTCCCCGCGCTCGTCGGCGGCGATCGCGTCGCGCAGGTCGAGGACGCCGACCACGTCGTCGCGGTTCTCGCCGTACACCGGCATGCGGGTGACGCCCTCCGCGGCGGCGGTCGAGACTGCCTCGGCGGGCGTGACGGTGTCGGGCAGCGCGACCATGTCGGTCCGGGGGACCATCACCGCGGACACGCGGATCGACTCCAGATCGAGGACGCCGCGGATCATCGCTCCCTCGTCCGGATCGAGCGCGCCCGCCGCCTCGCCCGAGAGCACGAGCGTCTCGATCTCCTCGCGCGTGAGGTACGACTCGATGTCGGACTCGCCGCCGGTGACGCGGTTGACGACGCCGGAGAGCGCCTCGAACACGTACAGCACGGGCCGGATAATACGTTGCAGCGCGACGACCGGCCGCGACACGCGGAGGGCGTGCTTCTCGGCGTTCGCCACCGCGTACGACTTCGGCGCGATCTCGCCGAAGACGATGACGAACACGGAGGTGACCAGCGTCGACCCCGTGGCCGCCTGTCCCCCGGAGAAGCCGAACCGCACGAACACTGCGGTGGCGACCGAGGCGGCGGCGATGTTGGCGACGTTGTTGCTCACGAGGGCGGTGACGAGGAAGCGGTGCGAGTCGGCGCGCAGCGCGGAGAGCGCCCGCGCGCCGGGCACGTCGGCGGCGAGCAGCGAGTCGACGCGGTGGCTCGGAACCGAGAAGACAGCGAGCTCAGAGCTGGAGAAGAAGGCGCTTATCGCCGTCAACACGAGGATGGCGGCCACGCCGGCGAACGCGATCGTGATGTCCATACCCGACCAAGCGACCGGATATAAAAGGCAGTACCGCCGTGCGGTGGGCCCCGGCTCGCTCTCGCTCCGGTGGGACGGCGACCGCCCGACTGCTGTCGGTACCCCCACGAACGAGGTGGTTCCTCCCGAAATTGGGGGAGTAACTACCCACGATTGCGGATCGTTCTCGTCGGCAAAACGGAGCGATGAGGAAAGGGTTAACCTCGCCCCGTCGGTGAATACGCCCATGAAGGTACTCGTGACCGACCCCATCGCTGACGCGGGGTTGGATCGACTCCGAGACGCCGGCCACGAGGTCGTAACGGATTACGAGGTCGAAGGCGACGCCCTGCTCGACGCCGTGAGCGACGCCAACGCGCTGATCGTCCGTTCCGGGACCGACGTGAACGAGGCGGTGTTCGAGGCGGCGTCCGAACTCGTCATCGTCGGGCGCGCCGGTATCGGCGTCGACAACATCGACATCGAGGCCGCCACCGACCACGGCGTCATCGTCGCCAACGCCCCCGACGGGAACGTCCGGGCCGCCGCCGAGCACACGGTCGCCATGACGTTCGCGGTCGCGCGCTCGATCCCGCAGGCGCACGGTCGCCTCGTCGACGGCGAGTGGGCGAAAGGCGAGTTCCTCGGCACCGAGGTGAACAACAAGACGCTCACCGTCGTCGGCCTCGGCCGCGTCGGTCAGCAGGTCGCCAAGCGGCTCGACTCGCTCGGGATGGACCTCGTCGTCTACGACCCGTACATCTCCGAGGAGCGCGCCGATCGGCTCGGCGCCGAACTCGTCGAGGACCTCCACGAGGCGCTCGCTCGCGGCGACTTCGCCACGATCCACACCCCGCTCCTCCCCGAGACCGAGGGGATGATCGGCGAGGACGAGCTGGCCCAGTTGGAGGGCGGCTACCTCATCAACTGCGCCCGCGGCGGCATCGTCGACGAGGCCGCGCTCGCGGAGGCGGTCGACGACGGCGTCCTCGCGGGCGCCGCGCTCGACTCGTTCGCCGAGGAGCCGCTCTCGAAGGACTCGCCGCTGCTCGACGTCGACGAAGTCGTCGTGACGCCGCACCTCGGCGCCTCGACGGAGGCCGCACAGGAGAACGTCGCGGTCGACACCGCCGAAGCGGTGCTCGCGGCGTTCGACGACGAGCCCGTCCTGACGGCGCTCAACGCGCCCTCGGTCGACGAGACCGCGTTCCCGCGGATCAAGCCGTACATCGCCGTGGCGGAGACCGCCGGCAAGGTCGCCGCGCAGCTGCTCGACGGCCGGATCACGGAAGTGGAAGCGACCTACGAGGGCGACATCGCCGAGGAGGACGTGGAACTCGTCACCGCGAGCGCGCTGAAGGGCGTCTTCGAGCCGCTGGAGTGGCAGGTGAACGCGGTGAACGCGCCGCGGCTCGCCGAGGAGCGCGGCATCGACGTGACCGAGTCGAAGACTCGCCAGACCGAGGACTTCCAGAGTCTGGTGCGCGTCACCGTCCACAACGGCGAGGACTCCATCGCGGTCGAGGGGACCCTGTTCGCGGGCGAGGACCCGCGCATCGTCCGGATCGACGGGTTCCGCGTCGACGCGGTCCCGTACGGGCACATGCTGGTCGCGCGCAACACCGACGAGCCGGGCGTCATCGGCCTCATCGGCACCGTGCTCGGCGACTACGACGTGAACATCGCCGGGATGTACAACGCCCGCGAGACGCAGGGTGGCGAGGCGCTCACCGTCTACAACCTCGATCAGGACGTGCCCGACGAGGCCGTCGAGGCCCTGCTCGCCGACGACCGCGTGGTCGAGGTCACGGAGATCACCTTGGACGAGGCCGAAGAGCGCCCGGCAGAGTAGGCGTCAGCCTGCGAACCCCATCTCGCCCTCTCATCTCCGCGCTGCGAGAGACACGTCTCCTATCCGTCGTTCGTTCCGCTCTCCAACCACAGCCTCGGGCTCACCGGGTTCGGTGATCCGCCTCGATGACGACGGGTACGCGGCGATCAGTACGTGGCGACCGGGACGAGCGGCTCGAAGTCGTCGACGTTCCGGGTGACGACGATCATCCCCTCGGCGTCGGCGACCCCGGCGATGAGCAGGTCCGCGGCGGCGGCGTCGACGGACCGCCTCGTGTGGTCGTCTGAGCGATACAGCTCCGCCTCGAACGCGCTCGCCGCGAGTGCGTGGTCGCTCGCGATCGGGACCACGTCGAGCCACTCGAACGCCGCTGAGAGGATCTCTGGGTCGAACGCGTCGTCGAGGCGTCGACCGACCGCGACCTCCTTGAAGTTCACCGCAGTCGTCGCGAACTCGTCTTCTTCGTGTGCTTCGAGGAACCGACGAACGCCGTCGGAGCCGCCCAAATAGTCGATCAAAAACGTGGTGTCGAGCAGGTACCGCGTCACGCCGACCCCCGATCGTCGTCGTTCGCGTCGTCGAGACCGTCAGCGCCGTCGTCCGGCTGACCATCGCCCGAGGCGTCCGCCAACCGATCGATCGCCGCGGTCTGGCGGTCCCCCGCCGATTCGTTGAACCGCTCTCGTGACGCCTCCGCGGCCTCTCGAAGCGACTCGGTCTCCTCGGTCGACAGCGATCCGAAGCCGTCGCGCCAGTCGCCCCCGCTCTCGTCGATCAGCCGATCGATGAGGTCGGTGAAGCTCTCGTCGTCGCGCTTCCGAGCGCGGAGCCGATCGTACACCTCTTCGCGAACGCCGATCGTCTTGGTTGGCATCCTGTGTTTGTGTATGTGTTTGTGCGTGTAAAGAGTAGCGGCGGCGGGGGGAGGGGGAAACAGCCCGAGCGGAGACACTCGGGAGGAGTAGCGCATGCGGACGAAGGCGGAGCGCATGCGGACGAAGGCGGAGCGCATGCGGACGAAGGCGGAGCGCATGCGGACGAAGGCGAAGCGCGTGCGGACGACCCGATCAGTCGTGAAGGTGCTCGACGACCGCGTCCACGTCGTTCGGGACTGGTTCGGGGTCGCCGCCGGCCTCGTAGGCGGCGTCGGGGTCTTTTAAGAGGTGGCCCGTCGTCAGGCAGACGACCTGCTCGTCGTCCTCGACGACGCCCTCCCGCCGGAGCTTCCTGAGCCCGGCGAGGCTCGCGGCGGAGGCGGGCTCGACGCCGACGCCCTCCTCGGCGAGGTCGCGCTGGGCGTTGGTAATCTCGTCGTCGCTCACGGCGACCGCCGTGCCGCCAGTGTTCCGGATGCCCGGAATGGCCTTCGGCGCGTTGACCGGGTTGCCGATGCGGATCGCGGTCGCGCGCGTCTCGACCTCCTCCCAGCGCCGGACCTCGTCGTTCCCCGCCTCGATCGCCTCGACCA
>ENA-ORCR01000489-ORCR01000489.1-marine-metagenome-genome-assembly--contig:-NODE-489-length-21503-cov-6.156819_pt1 | contig 21503 bp, 24 predicted proteins | sample MGYA00237782_ERZ508514 | MGnify/ENA primary metagenome ERZ508514 (study PRJEB26185, sample SAMN06268960) | marine metagenome | isolation source: Eden Landing Ponds, San Francisco, CA, USA | place...
GTGTGGTGCTGCTGGAGCCGCTCGACGGCCCACTCCTTGTACTCCGTTTGGGTCTGTCCGAACCGGCGCTCCTCGACGTCGTCGAACACCTCTCCGAACTGCTCGGTGTCGAGGTCGACCGTCGCGTGGAGGTTCTCGGTGACCAGCGTCGCGACGTCTTCGTCGACGACCTGCGGCTGCCCGCGTTCGGCGTGGGCGACGAATCGGGTCCGGTCGTTGATCCGGTGGATGACACCGACGGAAGTCTCGAAGACAGCGTTCGTGTCGGCGGTGATCGCAACCACCGGGCGGAACCTCACCTGTGAGTGTGGCGTCGGGAGGTCTACAGCCTCGATATTCTCGATGTCGCGGAACGCTTCTTGAACGGGCGCGGCGACGTCTGCCGCCGGGTCGTACGGCCGCAGGGTCTCGTCACAGAGGATCTCGATGCGGCCGTTGTAGAGGTCCAGCCCGATCTCGTCGGCGATCTCCCGGAGATCCTCGGCGTCGAGCAGCTCGATTGGATGTGGGTCGTCGTTTTGCTGGAGCCGCTGGGCGTACTCCTGGGCGGGATTTGTAAACCGACCGGTCGTGACGACCATCCCGCGTTTGGGGCCGGCGAAGTCGAACGTCGCGATGGCCGAGTGGAGCTTCTGGACGACCGGCCGGCCGACCGTCCCGGTGTGCTTGCACTCGACGATGATCGCCCGTCGCGTGCCGTCGACGACCTCCTCCATGATGACGTCGCGCCCCTCGTCGGCCGTCCGCTCGGCCTGGCGGACGTTTTCGTAGCCGAGATTGCGGAAGACATCCTCTATCACGTCCTCGAACTCGAACCCCGAGAGATCGTCCAGTACAGCCATCCCGATATACCTGGACAGTACGTTGCAACTGTCAAATACGTTGCCGAACGCAGCTACGTCCTGTTTTTGAACCCCCGAGAGGGGTGCGGGGGTGATCGAACGAGCCTCCCGCGAACCAACCTATGAGTGGAATCAGCGACCCACGCTCACACGTACAGTCACGGACCTCGGCTGATCCCGACGTCATCTACGTCGGTTACCGTCGTCGAGGCCGCGCCCTTGTCGAGAAGCAATCGGACCAAGAACAGCTCACGCCAGAGCGGAGTCTCGAGCTGGCGAATCACAGTCCTTCGGGCTTCGAATGGGGATATGGTGGAAGTGGGCCGGCGCAACTCGCACTCGCCCTTCTGCTCGATTACACTGACGATGAGGAGGTGGCACTTGGGGAGTACAAGGCGTTCAAGACCGAAGTGGTGAGCCAGCTAGAGTGTACAGGACCTGACGGCTGCTGGCGACTCACGGGACGCGAGATAGATGCAGCCCTTCGTGAGATAGTCGACGATCCAGTCGCACCGTCCGTCAACTAACGATCACAGAGAGCAATCAATGTCAGAACACACCCAGCAGCCTCGTACGGGCGCAGAATCGCCGCAGAACCGTGAGCGTCAGGCACCAACCGAGTACGTCGAGCGAAGCGATGTCGGCGTCTCACTCACCGTCAAACTCACTCGCGGTACTGGCACCCGCGATCAAGACAAGATCACGGCCAAAGTGAAGGGTAAGACACTCGAAGAGGCCCGCGAGGATATGGAAACCCTCCGCGAGTATATCCACGACCTCGCTGAGGACACTCGCCAGATCCAGCCAGGCGACCCACACGAATAGTACTTCTTTTGACTATTGCACAGAATTGTGTAACCGCAGGATGTACGAAGTGTGCGGTGAGAAGGAACTCAAGGTCATCCTTGCGCTTGACCCGGGCGATTCCATCTCCGGCGTCGCGCGGAAGATCGACGAGAACCGGGAGACGATTCGGCGCGTCGTGAATCGCCTCGAAGAGGCGGGATACGTCGCGTACGATGATGGCCTCCAGCTTGTCGATCAGACGCTCCGAGACGTCGGTCTCGAGTTCCTGACGGCGGCAGCAGACATCTCGCTACCGTCGATCTCAGAGGCGTATGTTCTCCCGCAGTTCGCGGGGATGGAGTATGCATATACTGGCATCGATGCGGTCTACGTCTGGACCCGCGGTGGCTACCAGGTCGCTCGCGACCCAGAGGACTATCCGCTGTTCATCGCCGTCTGCGAGTCCGACATCGACACCTGGACGGCGTTCTTCGATCGATTCGGAATCCCGACTTCGGAAGAACGCCTGCCCGTTGCCGACCTCGATGGTGCGATACAGGTGGTACTCGAACCGCGGCCACAGATCGAGGTCGAGATGGTCGACGGACGGCCCGTCATCCCACTCCAAGAAGCCGTGGCGTTCGCAAACGAGCACTACGCCCACTTCCAGTCAGCGCTCGATATGCTCGGCCGCATGTACGACACCGTCGACACTGACGCGAACTACCGTCCAAACTGACTTGGAGTTCTGACAAGGAATTTCTTCGACCGGGAGTGGCCTGGCCGCTGTTTATTGTCGCCTTGAGAGAGCGGAGGCGAACAAAAAAAAATGAGCGATTCGTTGAATGCATCCGTCGAATCAGACGGTCTCACACCGGAACAGCGTCTTGAACCGCCAAACACCCGACTCATCAATGCTGGTATCGCGACGATTCACGACATGGAGACGCTCCGAGCCTGCGTCGCCTACGAGAACGCGAACCAGCAGCGTGTCCAGATTCTCCGCCAACTTGAACGGAGAGCAGAAAAAATCCGCTCACAAGAGGGGTGAGCTAGCTCGTAATCGTCGTTTTTCAGAGCGTTCAGTAGGTAGAGGCACGATCCAGATAAGAGATCGACAAGATATCAACCTCCGGCATCAGACAGCATTTGGAAATGATGGGCAGCTCGAAGTGACCGAGCAGAGCGTCGAGACATCCTTTGAGGAGTTCGGCGCGGAGGTGGACCATCGTGAACGTGACTTTTGGATCGTTCGCCCGTAAGAAAGAGAATTCAGCGTCGATGATCAACCGGAAGTGACGCCTCTTCAATACCAAGAATTGATGGTCGAAAGAACTATTTCAGAATTGTCACCACCAACAAGTGAATGGTAAACTACTCTGAACGCTGGCCTCAAACGGTTCGGACGGGTATATTATTACTCTCCATACCAGTCACCCTAGCGATACTTCATTGGATGATAACCCCCGACATCCGCACAGTGCTCATTTTTGATCACAGCCGATTTAATGTATACACGCTCTGGACCTCTGCCTACGTCCACCGAAATATCGACCACCTGAACGGTAACCTACTCGGATATTCAGTCGCTCTCGCCGCCCTCTGGCCAATCTTCTACCGAAACAACACACAGAAAGAACTCCGGAACATAGTTCTCGCCTTCCTCATCGTACTTCCCCCACTCATCTCGGTCTCTGATTACCTCGTCTATCGATACCTCCTCAACGTCACTGACCAAGTAGCAACCCGTGGCTTTTCAGGAATCGTTGCCGCATTATTCGGTCTCCTCCTCGTCATCGTCGTCAAAGAAGTCCACACTATCTGCCAGAACTGGCAACGTACTACAAACTACTTTCTCGCACTAATCCTCTCCATCCTAGGCGGGATAGTCCTCTACTCCGGAATAGGTACTCTCGTCATCTACATCTCCATCGTGGTCGGCTTAGTCTTAGTCGTATTTGGCGTCATTCCCCTTGATAAACTACTAAACCCCGGTCAAATGGTACAAGACATCAAAACGCGCCCATTCCAGATTGGACTCATCAGCTATGGCAGCGCGGTTCTAGTTTTCTTGGTCCCCGCCCTCTTTCCCGTCAATTGGATACACCAGCAAAGCGTAACAAACATCTTCGGTCATGCAGCGGGACTACTATTTGGAGGCCTCTTCGGTGGAGGCCTCGTCTTACTCACTCTCACCGAGTGGGGCAGAACCGAAGTCCGAAAACGATCATATCTCAAACCCCTTCTCACTACGAAACTCAACATCGCTATTCTGCGAAGAATGGTCGTACTCGCAATCCTATTTCCAATTCTCTTCGCCGCTGTTTCCTACCATCTCACAAGCACCAACGCGATATTAACTGGCGCTACAGTCCTCTACGCCTCGCTCCTTCTCTTTCGAGAAATCCCTACCCAACCTGCACTCGAAATAGAATCAACAGATATCGCGGTACACACAGATGGTTCTTTTATTGTAAGTCTTGAATCTCGAAATATCGGTACGGCAACCGCCGAAGATGTCGTTGCTCATTCAAGGATTTACGATCCAAAATCGGACACATCCAGTTTTTGGGTCGAAGGAGAATCACTTGAAGACGATCCTGATGAACGAGTGGATGTCGAACCTTCACATTATCAACATTTTGGCGTGAGTATTGACGAAGAACAGATTCCAAATGGAATATTTACCGAAAATGTTAGAATAGAGTCAAAAATCGGAGCAGTAAATCAATCGTATACTACCTATGATGTCCTTGGTCGGGAAGCCCTCGATAAATATAATGAATTCGTCAAGGCCATCAAACAAATCGCAGCAGCCACCTGATCAAACCTGCTGCGAAACTCGGTTCGGAATTGGATACTATTCTACGCTAGGTTACACATAGATATCGTCTACGCCGGTGTGTAGTGACTCAACAATGTGTGTTCATCCACGGCTGGTGCGAAGTTCGCTCTTGTCGACCTGTTCCAAGAAGATTTGGGTTCAAAAAACGAGTCTTGTCGAAGCAGGAGATATTGAGCCGTTAAAATCGAGATATCAGTACTGAGCCGCAGTCGTAGCAGACACACACAGGAGCCACTCCTCTAATTAACCAACAAAGTCGAACAATCGCCAGCAATGTTGGTTAACGATTAGCCGCCGGTCGCAGTTTTTCTCCCCCAGGAGGGGTGCGGGGCGAGTTCCCGCGTTGATTCATCATGGCAATCACAGCGAGGACGACCAGCAACGCAGCCAGCGAAATTGCAGCTGCTCGGCAGGCCAACCACGTGGCGTTTCTTCATCGAGTTCCGTTCGCATTTGACGCCTTTCGTCTCGGTTTTCTCACCGGGTTTCGGGAAGACTGTACCTACCAACAGCAACAATTCAAAGCGTTAGAGTTGCCAGTCGGGATGCTCGATAACGATTTTCGAAACCCAGACCTTGATCGGTACGTCGAACACTTTTTCGAATATGAGCCTCAGGTCGGAGTGATTGGTGATGCCTACGGAGTCGAAGAAGTAGACCGATACGTCGCTGCTGCTCGCGAGATTCAAAGAAGCTACCCAGAATCGGATCTCGTCATCGTCCCCAAATGCCGTGCCGCGATTCACGCGACCCCTGATGACCTCGTCGTCGGGTACTCCCGTGGATACGCCGACCGGCTCGCTCACGAGTTTTCAGAACCGAGCGATTGGCGTGGTCGTCGCGTCCATATACTCGGAGGGAGTCCGTCGAAACAACTGGACGTGATCAAGCAGCTCACCCGTCCAACGCTGACGGGAGATCCACCCGCAGATATCGTAGGTCTCGACTGGAATGGGCTTCACCGTGGCGCACAGTTTGGCGAGTTCTGGACGGCTAGTGGGTGGGACGACAGCGGTCGCGACGCCGAGCACATGACGATCCGAAAAACCGTCCGGTACAGTCTCGCAAAGGTCCGGGAGTTCTGGCAGGCACGAGGCGTTTGGCCCGAATCGACAACGAAGGAAGATGGTGTCGAGTTCGAGTATCGCGGTCCGTCACCGAGTGATATCGAGAGTGCGGCGTGTACTGAGTGCGATGTGAACGTTTGGACGACTGAACGAGGGCCCTACGTAGCAGAGTACGATACGGGAGATATCTGTGGGTACTGTAGCTACGACTGCTACTTCACGCATCGGCATCGGAATCAGCTCGAAGAGCTAGTCGGCGAACAAAGCGTCTACTTCCCGCCAGCCTGAGCAGCGAGTCGTTTTTTCGCCCCCGGAAGGGGTGAGGGCTCGAAAGAGAGCGTACAAGAGAGTGATTCTACATGAGTCAACAACAGAACCCGAGTGACATCTCAATCGATCAGATTCCAATCGACCTACCGAGCACCCAGACGTCCGAGGTAGATCCAGCAGACGTTCCCGAGGAGATCCAATCGATCACCTGTGGGCTAGCAAGCGAGCACCCGCCGACGAATCCGCTCGTCGTGCTGAAAGCGGCCCGCTGGTGGTATATCCACGGAAAGGGTGGCACCGACCCCGCATTCCAGTGGGCTATCGAGTGGGCACGGCACCTCGCGACAGACACGCCCAGCGACGTGGAGCAGTTCGACGAGTATCTCGAATACCTCGTTACAGTCGGGTTCGCGGACGAACCACACGAACTCCGGTGACACTCAGAGAAGGTTGTTTGTGCGCCCCAGAGGGGTGCGGCGCGTTCTAAACTGACGCGGTCGCGGTGAACTCGATTCAGAGAAATTATGGCTACGACCAGCGACTCGTCGGTCTCCTTCGACGAGACCGACACGCGATCGGACGAGATGAACAGCACCATCGAACAGTGGATCAACGACCTCGTCGCCGGCGTCGACGAGGCGCAATCCAGCGCGGAGTTCCAGGAGTGGCTCGATGTCCAGAGCCGTTTCCACGACTATTCCTACCGAAATACGCTCCTGATCAAGCGTCAGTGTCCCGAGGCGACCCGCGTGGCAGGCTATCGGACATGGCAAGAAGACTTTGATCGGCACGTCCAGGAGGGGGAAAGCGCGATCTGGATCTGGGCACCAATCATCACGAAACAATGTCCAGAGTGCGAGAACTCGCCGAGCTACCACGAGAGCAGCGACTGTAACTACGCCGAGACACCGCCTGAAGAGTGGTCGAAGGGGCTCGTTGGGTTCAGACCCGCACCGGTGTTCGACATCGTCCAGACCGACGGTGAGCCGCTTCCGGAACTTGATACAGAAGCGACTGGCGACGCCGACGGTCTCGTCACCCAGTTGACTGCCGCCGATGATGACCTTGGGGTGACGGTTCGAATTATCCCTGAGGAGGAATGGTCGCATGGAGAGGCAAAAGGTGTCTGTGAGCGGGTGAGTCTTGTCGACGTCAAGCCCCTCGTCGAGGCTCGCGACCGCGAGAACAATGCGGATCTCGCCCGGACGCTGATTCACGAGTACGCACACGCCTTACTCCACTTCGACGTCGACGACGATACCGAGCGCTCGAAGCGCGAGGTCGAGGCCGAAGCCGTCGCGTACGTGGTCGGGCGGTACTGCGAGCTCGATACGAGTGGCTCGGTGTTCTACCTCGCGGCGTGGGAATCGGACGATCCCGAAGTCGTTCGCGATCGGCTCGGCCGAATCAGTCGAACAGCAGAAGAGATCATCGAGGTCCTCAAGAACTAAATTCTCGGCTGTTTAACCAACATACGATACGTGAATCCGCTGACCGTTGGTTAAGTTTTTCAGCGCCCGCGAGGGGGCGGAGGCGCATTCCACCCTCCACAGAACCATGTCTGATCGGTACCTCACGGCTGTTTTGACAGAGGCGGAGCATGTCGCTAAAAATTACGACCAGGTCGCTCAATCCACGGAGTCCCCTACACACGAGTATCTCCAGTATGCTGTTCTCCGGCTACTCGAAGGGCAGTCGGAAGCGGTAGCCGAACGATTCCCGCAGGTCGACGGCGTGACGGTCGGGTATGGACGGGACAAATCGATGTTCGACAGCTGGGGTTCCGACGTTGAGTGGTGGGAGACGGTCTCACCACGGGAGGAGTGTACGCGATTTCGGCTGTTCTACCCAGACGACCGCACAATGATCCCCCGAGTCATCATCGATGTAATGACCGCCCTCGGTGCATGGCGCGTCTGGGACGGGAATGCTGCCGCCTGTGGGTCCTACGACCATTGTGAGCGGCGTGAAGTCCATTATCTCTGGCCGGACGGTCATCCTGTCGAAGAGCTTCTGCAAGAGCGTCTTCAGCACGCTGACGGAACTGTCGCTCCGGACGGTGGACAGACTGGCGATATCCGCGATCGAATGGTCGTTGCCGAGCAGGCGACACAACAGGATGCTCTCGAGCCACGAACCAGACGCGCTGTCGACGAACCGATGAACGTCTCGCTGCTCGCGAAAGGCGGCCGGTACGAGGTAGCGTCCGCGTCCGGGAACCGCTACGACGTCGATATCATCGGCAAGTCGTGTACCTGTCCAGACTGGCAACAACGGACTCCCGAGGGCGGCTGCAAGCATATGCGCCGGGTCGACTACGAGATCAAACAGGGACGAGTTCCACGACCAGACGGCCGGCTCCCTACTGAGCTGGATGTTCGTTCTTAACCAACGGTTCCATCGATCCTGGCTAATGTTGGGTGATTCGGACGGAAGAACGTGCCTCGCCCGGACGACGCGTAACTCCTCGAAATCGGCTCGTAATCAGCACTCGATCACTGGTCGATTTCATACTCAGCCGCGAGCTCCTGGAACTCGTCCCACTCGGGGAAGCGATCATCGTCGACATCACCGTGAGTCTTGAGATACTGGAGCAGGACTTCAATTTCGTCTTCAAGTCCGTACTTCGCCGCTCGGTCCCGCAGCGTTTTCTCGTCGACGTCGATGCGGCTGAGCAGGAGAAGACAGTACGACCGGTGGCGAGCGCCGTTATCAATCAGCAAGGTGTGACAGCAGAGCGCTGCCGGCGAAAGGTCCTCCATATCCTCAGAGTAAAGGTAGTAGCGGTGGCGAGTCAGTAGGAACAGGAGATCGAAGGCCGCGAACAGAGCGAGCCCAGTTTCGTGGAAGTTCTTTACGTCGATTTCCGTCTCGGTCTGAGCGAGAAATTCGTCGTGGTCCTCCCAGAGAATCGTCCCCTTCGGCGCGACCGCTTCGAGGCGTTGTCGATGGAGATGGTGAACCACTTCGCGTGCGAACTCATGTAGTTGGTCGAAGTCGGCGTTGAAATCGTAGCGGCCGTCGTCCGTGCCGACGAGACCACGGTCGCGGAACCGCTTGAGAACTCGATTGACCGTATTGCGGTAGTTGTCGCTCAGGTCGGCGATTTCGGCGACGGTTCGCGGCTGATCGAGATAGTTCAGCACCTCGAGGGACTTACCGGTCAACAGCTCGGGGAAATCAATGTGGGAGTGCTGGCGGACGAGATCCTGGTAGACTTCGACGGCTCGGCTGTCAGAGGGAACAACCCGCTTTCGACGCCCGTCGCGTTCCGTGTACACCAGCCCGTTCTCCGTGAGGTCCGCAACGGCACGGGAGAGATAACTCTCGCTGTGGTCGAGTTTCGTCGCGAGGTCAGAGATCGTGTCACCCCGTTCGACGGTGGCGAGGACCTCAAGTTCGATACGCCGAAGCACAATGTAACATAGTACGAAACTTGTATATAAGGAAGTTTCGAGTGGCGTTACAAAATTCGGAAGCGGTCAATCGAGAGTGTTTAACCAACAAAACTATGGGTCACTGGTTATTGTTGGTTAATAGGAGGAAACTGCCGATGTCCTACGAGCCACCGACCCCGCCTGCAGGCCTCCCGACTGAATTAGTCGAGACTCTCAACGAGTCTCCGCCGGAACAGCTTCGGGAGGTATCCCGCTACGCTGAGGAGTTAGCCGAACACATAGAACGGAAGACCCGTCTTGAGGCGGAATCGGACAAGGACAACGTCGATGATCGTCCCGAAGACCTTCCAGACGACGTCCCTGCAAAGGCGACGATCACGATCAAGGAAATCAACGACAATCGCTACTACTACTGGCAGTGGCGAGACGGTGAAAAAATCCGATCTCAATATAAAGGCCCCGTCAGTCCCGGCGAGTAGACGAGATTGAACCAGAGCCGAAGGTTTGTTTCAGCACCATTGAACCCGTAGTTGACGACACCCCCCAGAGTGTGAATGGGATCGGTTTACCGACACCCCTCAGTGTGAATGGCCTGCCAACCGTCTTTCCTCACCGTTACATTACGTCAATAGGAGACGTAGAAATTCGTGGATGGATTATGAATCGATTACTCCCACACCCCTCAGTGTGAATGGTCTACCACCAGGGGTGCCGTGATTGAGAAGCTCTTAACAGCAGAAGTCCCCGTACGGTAGGAGGTTTCTCCACAACGTCCTCATCGACGACACTGAGGACGATCAAAAATCGTGGGATCCACCCCCCATTTTCGAGCTGTAAATCGGAGAGGGCAAGGAGACAGCACAGCACATGCTATAGAACGTCGTATCTCTAAGGTCACCCTCCCCCCGTTTTCGAGTAGTAACGAGACACCCCGACAAATGACACCCTCCATTTTCGAGCTGTAAGCATCACCCGGGTCGCGAACACCCCCCGTTTTCGAGTAGTAAGTGCGGGGAGAATTTGAGCGAGATTAGTTCTTACTCCGGAACTGCTTCAGCCGTTCGCGGACAACCGCGCTGATAGTCGCCTCTTCGTGAGCTAGATCTTCGAACCGGGAATCCTCACGGATCGTCTCCATAATCGTTTCCGGATCCTCGGAGAGGGAGAAATACATATGCACTCCTCTGCCCCGTCCCTTACCTCGACGCTCGAAGTCCAACACACCGTACGTACTCTGCTCGGTGACGTGATTTACGAAGGTCTCGCGACTGTACTGGTCCGCGTCAATCGTATCAGCAATGAATTGGTACGTCTTGAACGCAGGTCCAGCAGGGATCCACTCAGGATGTTCTCTTGCGTAGTAGGCAGTGGCCGCCACAGCGTATATAGAGTTTCTTTTGAGTTGAAATCCCGCTGATATGGCGCAGTTTGCGGTTTTCAGTGTATTTCTCCTGAGCTTCACGGACATCAGTCTCGGTAACCGTGTCAGCTCCACGCCGCTCGGCTAATTCGCCCGCCACGGCGGGGCGTCGCCACATACTCCCAATGGAGATACCGCCACACATTCTGCAAGAGTAGACTCACCACGACGTATAGCAGCCGTACAACCGGATTCTGCGTTGTGGTCGTTACAACGCTTTGTTCGGAGAGTCGGTAGCTGGCCTCGATACCGAAGCGTTTCGCGTAGTGGTATCGCGCATCTCGTGGTGTCTGGATAAACGGCGCGTCAGCGGCGTAGCCGTGACGCGCCACCCCATGTTCGTCGTACCGTCCGTTTTGATAGGTACAGTCGATGTAGACAGGAAACTCGACGGTCACAGCTGGACCGTCGAGTTTCCCTGTCAGCTTGTGTTGGATGATGCGGCTCCATCCTTCCGAGAGTTCCTGCTTGATCGTCTTTCCCCACCGGACGATTGGCATCACATACGCGTAGTTGTGTGCCTGAAGGAGCGTGAGACACTTGCTATCGTAGAATTCCCGGTCAAGATAGACGGCCTTGACCCCCGTGTCAAGGCCGTCGAGGAGACCAAGAAACTCAGCGAGGACACTGCTGGCGGTGTCGCCGTCGGCGAGACGGCGCACCGCCAGCGTGTGTCGCTTATTCTTCACACGCGCGTACAGTGTCGCATACGTGTGGAACGCGGTGGTTCCACGCTTTGCTTCCGAGTGATAGAGCCCATCTGTCTCGTCCTCGTCACCGTAGTAGGGCCGCAGGTGGAGGTCTGCGACGACCTCCACCTGCTCGGGAAGCACCTCTAGAACGTCCTTCTGTAGAAGTGCGTTTCCGACTCGTTCAACCGACGCTAGGTCGAATTTTTCGCGGAGGTGGTACAGAACCGTGTTTTCGTGGGGAGAATCTTCACTGGTCTCGCAGAGTTTGGATATCGAGGTCCCGTCGGCGCAAGCGCCGACGAGGACCTCGTAAATGTCCTCAGCATCGATTTCAGCATTAGCGCCGAGACCGAGATCAACTTCCTCGTCAAGCTTGTTGACGAGGAAGTTAAGGAGCTGGTCCTCGTGGATTTCACCGTCTGCTTGCTTGGTATTAGACACACCTTCAGCAAGCAGACCTCTCAACTAACCGGCTTTGTGAAGTACTGATACTTGGTAAATGTGCGATTACGCCATCAACCCATCCGTAGCGATACCTCGACAACAGCGGTTTTCATTCTCGCTGGCCTGAAGGCGGAGTTTAATCCTTGACATTTCCATAAACGCTCTTGTGAAGTACGTTGTTGATTTTTTAGAGGGCGGCGTCGAGAGCATGTTTGAGCGCTTCGTCACCTGGTGTTCTGTAGAGTTCGCAGCGGAGCTGAAAGGCTCTAAGATACGGCGTTGGTTAATCTTTTGTCACTCCTCGGTTGCTCTCGCAGCTGTTGACGTGTACCTCGCCGTCAGCGTATTCTCCGTCACCATGGACGACGTATTTGCGGGTGAATGCGTCGTCTTCTTCAAGCGGATCGTAAGCCCGAAATCCGTCCGTATAGACGGTCAGCGACTCCTCGTCGTGATCAGTAAGCAGGAGTCGAATGGTCGATTCGTCGGCGGATTTCGCTGGCACGACGTACCAATCGTCCGAGCCACGATCGACCAGCGGAACACCGACGGTTTGTCGCCGTCGTACGATCCTCGTCCACGCGTGGACTGGCCACGCGAGCGCGACTCCTGGTCGCGCTTGCGGCCTTTGAGGCCAGCAGAGACGTACACTTCGTCGATTTCGACTGGTCCAGATAGCTTGATCGAAGGCGGATCAAGCGCTCTGGCGAAGCGCTCGACGCGCCGTCTCACCGTTCTGTACGAAAGATCGAGTTCCGCCTCAATCTGCCGAATACTCGTGTTAAACCGTAAGAAGACGTAGATCGTGAAGAACCACTCTTTCAGCGAGAGCTTCGAGTGAGCGAAGATCGTGCCGGTTTGTCGTTGAACGTCCGACCTAATTCTTACACAAATACCGCTGATAGATTCAATCGCTGCCGTTTCTGACTGTCAGGTCAGAACGGCAGCGGGGGCACTCAACGCCATCACGTCAGCGAACCTGTTGGAGGCAGGTCCGATGCAGCCGATTCCGACACGAACCGGCATATTGGGAACATATCGGGCACCGCTGGCGCGGTGCCCTTGCCCTCTTCGACTTTCAGCCGCAGCTCTCGCCGTCAACAATCTACTTCGCAAGAGCGTTCCCTATTCTGTCCCGGCTCTTATGTAAAGCTCCGTCGCGGCCAACCGACTCCGGAAGCTCACCTTGCCGGCCGTCGACGACGTTCTCAAGAGGCCGAGAGCTACGTCGAGACCAAAGAACGGCCGAGGGAGGCGAAGATTTCGCTCTGGACACAGTGTTGTCTGACTGAACTGGAGTTAGCTTCCCCCGAAGCAGTGGAAATAAGATGTTTCAGGCCGAAGAACGGCGTTTCAGACAGTTAGGCACCAGCCTTATCGGACTGTGATACGTAATAGCACACACGGAGCTAAACACACTGTGTGTCCGTCTCGTAACAGGGGCGCTTGACAGGGTGAACCCGTTGGTGCAATCACCATTCTCTTCGCGCTACCGTAGCGCGGTTCACATCACAAGGTAATGCACTCCGCAACAGCGGGACGCCCAAGATGCCCGGACACAACGAACACAGCGACAAGACTGGAAGCTCACTGAGCGAAAAGTTCGACGTTTTAAGTCACCCAGAACGCCGACGATTGCTTGTTGCTCTTGACGACCACAACCCACGGGACGAAAACGAGTTTGTCGCTAACTCAGTAGCGGGTGACGGTGATAACCTTGAACTGCTCCAACTGGAGATGTATCATCAGCACCTGCCGAAGCTTGAGGAGGCCGGTTTCATCGACTACGACCGAGACTCAGACGCTATCATGTGCGGTCCTCGATTCGAGGAGATAGAACCGTTAATCAAGTTGATGAATGACCATCAAGACGAGTTGCCAGACGACTGGCCGTGATTTGCTAGTCAGGAAAACGGTATTCCAACGATAGATTTCTGGGTCGCCTGTCGGAACCAAAGAGCGTTTAGTATCTTTTGGGCAGTGGGCAGGAGGAAGTCGGCTGGCGTGGATTTGCGCTTCCCGCCTTACAAACTCGCTTCGATGCGTTGACTGCGAGCGTCATCATCGGTCTCGTCTGGGCAGCGTGGCATCTGCCCGCGTTCGTCTTCGAGATACCTGGATATACCAGATCGTTCGCAGTCTACGCTCTCCTCGTCGTCGGAATCTCCATTATCCTCACCTGGCTTTACAACAACACTGAGGGGAGTATTCTCTTGGCGATGCTCCTGCATGGGGGCGTTAACGCCGCACCGAGCCTCGGAGTCGTGTTTGTCGGAGAAGCACAAGCGGGGAGTGTGTCACTGTACGTGTTTCTCGTTGCCGCAGTCTGGATCGTCGCGCTGGCGTTAGTAGGTCAGTACGGTCGTGAAACACTCTCGGCAGGATCCGCTATCACACATACTGCCCAAGCACCGGCTGGGAGAGCATCGGAGGCGTCGATATGAACACCGAGAGCCGTCCTACGCAGATTCGGGTGAGCGATGTGATTAGCCTCAGTCTTATCGGGGGCGTTTTCGTCCTCGGCGTACTCACCTACGACCTACTGCCCGCTGTACTGGTGATCCACTATACTCCACCTGGCGGCGTGTACTACGGCCTCGAAACACTCCCGAAGCCGGTCGGCCTATTCGCCCTCCCCGTCATCACCGCGGTCACGTTTGGGGTTACTCGGGGGCTCCCGTTAATCGGCAACGTGAGCGAAGAACTGGGATCTGCCCGCCAGTACTATCACTACGGAATTCTCCTGCTCATCGTGTTCTTAGCCACGGTTCAGATAGGACTCGTCCTCTTGAATCTGCTCTAACCCGAATTGCATTAGCCGACCTAACTGACCGAATTCACCGTCCACTACTACCAACTCTCTTGATTAACGATAGCCATGCGACCAAGAGCAACAGCAAAACCAATACAAGAGGTAGTAACACGACTGCTTCGGCGTCGACGATGGTCATCGGGTTGTTGACGAGTGCGTGGAGCCCGACTGTCACAAACAGATTCCCCGTTCGGAAGTAGATAACAGCAAATATCATCCTATCATCCCGAGGAGAAACGGTGCGAGAATGAGTCAGGAAGTGATTTGAGCGAGGCACCTTGTGACAACCGCGATGGGACGTGGATGAGTCCAAACACGGCTTGTGAGACGAACGATGCAAACGGGAGTGCCGCGAGGTCGATGGGGCCGCCCAGGGAGACGTAGATACCACTCCCGAGGATGAGCACGACGAGGGGAATCACGATTGCCCCAGCCCGCTACGCCGCCCCGATGCGCCATCGGAAGAACTGCTCGACCCACGAACGCAGACTGCCGTCAGCCGCCCTGACGACCACGGCAGTACCGACTGGCGGACCAAACGCCCCGAAACCGATCAGAATCGACATCGTCCACGACGCCTCCATTCCCGAGAGCGCGACGATTCCCTATATCGTCCAAGTGGACCCGTAAGTGACTGCCAGAAAGCTCACTATTCGGTGGCGGTCGATCCAAGCGCGTATGGAGGGCCTCCTGTGAGAGCGATTCTGAAGACTCGGATTAATATCTGCCGTCGGTTCTCACTGTGCTGGACCAGCCATCGAAAGCGTAATTGGACGATGCGAACCGTTTTGTGGACTCTCGTTCGAAGTATTCAATTGAAAATCATGTCTCGGAACTACCTCCCGGTTCTGTTGCTCGTGTGTCTGACGCTGACGGCTGGCTGTTCGTTTCTCGGGCCGAACCCCGATAGTTATACGAGCACGTACGAGTACACGGTGGGAATCGACGCGAACACGACGCTTCAGAACGCGACGATTCGCGTGCCGCTCGCGCAGGTCGACGGCGAGACAGCGGTCAACGTCAGCGTCGTCGCTCCAGACGGAACGGTTGACGGCGCATTCGACGCGACCGTCGTCCAGACCGAGTACGGTCCGATGCTGGAACTGACGACCAACGAGTTGCGTGTCGAAACGCAGTACTATCGGATCGTTGAGGAAGGAGGGCAGGGACGACGGGAAGAAATATCACGATCCGAGTACGATCCATCGAATCCGAATCATCAGCGGGTCGCGTTCCGGACTGTCAGTGCGTACGTGATGGTGGATACCGAGTACCCGCTCGAAACCAGAGAGCCGATCGGGACCGAACCGACGTTCTACGCCGAGGGAGCGGTGACGCGAAACGCAACCGCGTGTGAACTCCCGAATCGGGGTGAGTCGGTCTGTTACGCGTACGACGCGCCCTTGTATCTCGCCTACGACGCGCCAGCGAACGCCAGTGTCGAGGGCATCGTGACGTTCGCCGGCTACAACGAGTGGTTCACCGGCGGGTGGACGAGCAATGAATATACGGACCGCATTCACTACGCAGTCACTGGCCCACAGGACGGCTGGATTACTGCCGACGGGACCACTGAAACCGGCCGTGGAAATTACCCCTCACCGGAACCGTGACAGAACGTAGTCGGCTCGGAGAGTGAGGCGCTCATGTCGGTGCAGTCCCCTCATCTCGCGCGTCCGCAGTGTCGGGTGTCGCGATATCAAGCCCACCGTCTGAGAGTGCGTTCGGTGAGAGGCGGTCGGTATCGTACCGCCAGACGATGAGGGCGACGACCGCCCAGACGACCGCGGTCAGGGCTATTTGTGACGAAACCTCGTCGCCGATGACACCACCAGCGGTGGTAACGGACACCGCGTTCGAGAGCGTGTGGAAGACGATGGCAACAAGTGTTCGACCGCCGGCCGCGTTGTAGAGCCACGTCGTGATGACACTGATCCCGACGACGGCGGCAGCGTACAGGACGAAGGGCGTTCCCGCCTGCGAACTCCCGGGCAGCAGGAACAGGGGAACGTGCCAGAGTGCCCAGATCACACCGATGACGAGGCTGGCTCGAAACGCCCCGATCCGGTGTTGGAGGGCCGGCAGGGCGAGCCCACGCCAGCCCGGTTCTTCCAGTCCACCCCTGATGAGCGTCGCGAACGCGACGGCCGGGATTGCCGCGGCCGGCAAGACCCCCGCCCGGTCAAATCCCCCACCGAAGACGACGAACAGGGCGAGCGCACCGACGTACAGTACCACTGGTACCAGTACCGCAGCGGCCCAGACGTGAAGTGGTGCACCAACGTCGACGAGGTTCCGAAGCCACGAGCGGATGTCCCCACCAGCAGCAGCGACGACGATGGCCGCGATCATCGGCCCGAATCCACCGAGCAGGACAAGCCGCGTCACGACCCCCTGCTGTCCGGCGCGAAGTTCGACGGCGACGAGTCCCCATGGCACCCACGTCAGGAGGAAGGTGAGGACGACGAACACGGCAAAGCGGTGGTGGCGAACGAAAGAGCGTCCCATTACCATACCCGGATCACGGGTGAGGATTCGAGGCGAACTCACATAATGCCGCCTCTCCTTCTCACGAACAGAGAGCCCTCCATTACGCGGTCAACGGTAGACCGGCGGCGTCAGTGACTTCGAGGACATCCAGGAACAGATCTTCGCGAGTGTCAGGAACCGGCCCGCGAAAGCGACCGAGGGTGAGGAAACCGAGATATCGACCGCCGGCCCGGTCACCAGCAGCGAGTCCACCGAGTTGCTCGGTGAGATCCGACGCATCCGCGAACTACTTTCTCACTGTTCTACCTCGGGTGGGCGTATCTGTTCTGGTTCCCAATCTTCGGCTCAACCGCCCCCGTCTGGGAAGGCACCAATCTGGTGCTGTTCCTGAGTGGTGGCGCTAGTCCGCTTCTGGCCGGCGTCACGATGGGCTGACTTACGGGTGGCAGCCAGCGGGTCCGTGACTTGGGCAGACGACTAGTCGACGTTCGCCGAATATCGAAGAAGTGGTGACTCGTCGTCCTATTGTTCTGGCCGGCTTTCAACTTCCTCACGGCTGGCACGGCCATTGCACTGGGTGTGACAGACCGTCCGATTAGCGTCATCTGGTCCATTCTAACGGAACCGTCGACGCTCGCATTCATGCTATACTCAATCTCTTCTTCCCCACCATCGAGGAAATCGGCCTCCGCGGGTACTACCTCGACAGGCTTCTAGAACAGCTCAGCCGAGTCGTCGCAGGTGTCATCAACGGCGGGACGTGGCCAATTTGGCACGCAGCGTTCGTCTTCTTTCCGGGCTATTACGCGAACACGAGCTACGACCCGCAGTTGTGGTGGATGCCGAATATCGTCCTGCAGACACCGATTTCGTCTGGGTCTACAACAACACGGAGCGGCGTATCCTCGCAGTTGTCTTGATCCACTTGCTGATGCACCTGATCGGTGAGTTCCTTGGACTGGCAAACGAGATGTATACCTTCCAACTGCCGGCGCTCGTGCTCATGGCGACCGGACGGGTGTCTCGCTCCTCTGTGGCACCCAAAGGTTCACAAACGCGAGAGAGGAGTGAATCAGTATGGTCGAGAAGCTGTCAAAAATTGAGTCCGTACAGAGATTTGCAGGTCCTGGGTGAGGATATGGGGAGTGACACCAATACCGGGTCGGGGACGGTTCTCGCAGACCTCGAGGTGACCCGGGCGCTGGCCATTCAGCTGACTGCCGTCGGGACACTCGGACTGGTCATTTCGTGGACTGTTTTCAGTGCTATCTTCCAGTTGGGGACTGGACAGCCGGCGACGTTCAGATTCGCCCCCGGTGGTGTCACCTGGTGGACCGCGGCACTGAACGTGATTGTCATCCTCGTGCTGGGTACTGCCTTCGTCGTCCCCCACGAGTGGCTCCACGGCCTCGCCATTCGCCACTACGGTGGCGAACCGAGGTACGGAGTCGGCATTATCCACTTCATCCTGCCGTACGCCTACGCGACGACCGACCACGAGTTCAGTCGGAACCAGTTCATCGTCGTCCTCCTCACACCGCTGGTCGTATTGACGCTTCTCGGGGTGCCCCTGATGCTCGTCTTAGAGTGGGGGTGGCTGATCGTGCCGCTGGCAACGAATGCCGCCGGTGCCATCGTCGACCTCTGGATGGCGGTGACGATGCTGGGCTATCCGTCACACGTCAGGGTACAGGACCACGAGGCCGGCGTCAGGATCGTCGGTCGCGAGGATGACCGGGGTCCGGGTGGGCTCTCGGTAACAGCACTCGTCTGGGACTCCCTCTCGGGGGCGGCAGTCGCGGCCTTCGGTGTGCTGGTGTTGCTGGCCATCGCCGGGCCACTCGTCCTGTCTGCCCTCGGCGTCGATTCCCTCACCATCGGGACCCCCGGAACCCCAACGTACCTGTTCTCGTTCGTCAACACGCCTGAGGAGATATCTTTCGGCGTCGGCCCCGGTGTGCTGGGACTCGGTGCGCTGGTCGGTGTAGCGTACGCGTTCGTGCGGAGCTATCGCCGCGGGCGAGGTCTTTCAGACGACGGCCCGAGCGAGGTGTCGAGGACGTAGCCGAGGGGCACGTACCGTCTACTAGAGTCCGACCAGTGACGAGACGGCAGCGAGACTGAGGATGGCGAGCGTCACGAGGACGTACCATCGGCGGAGGTGGCTGGTCATGGGATTCACCAGACGAACAAGCACTGTCAGCAGCATAATATCCAAGGGCGTGTCTCAAGGGACGTGTTGAGGCCCGGAGTCGCTGCTGTTTTGTTGCAGAACGCAACGTTGACGACAACAAGTGGCGCCGTCGAACAACAGAACGTCCGGAAGGGACACCGACGACTGCGATACCCGCTGTGTCGAACGGTGCGTTCAGACTTGGCCATGGGGGGTCGGAGGTTTCTGAGCGAGAAACGCCGAGATGGTGTTTATTCGTCCTGTATCCGAAGCGATCCGTATAGCACTCCAATTAAGCCAAGCAATTGGGCGGTGTGCCCGACGTCCACTCTCGATCAGTGGAATCGTTGCATTCGTGTTGTCGATATGCTATGATCCGTTCCCCATCCGGGGCTGGAGCCCGCCGAATGCTCTCTGATATGCCCCTCCTCACGCGCTCCATTCCCCGAACCCCCCCTCTTGTCGCTTCACTAGACCTCCAGAGCGTGCCGCGCTCTCCCTGTGAGTTGTGCTTAACTAACTCGCGTAGATATTGAGACCTGGCAGCCGTTCTGCAGCACCAAGCGCTCAATAGACGAACGCCAGATGAGGATCTTCAGAACGAGGCAGTGCCAATCGAATTTGTTCTTTACAGCGGTAGCGAGGCGAAAGCCCACCCGTTCACGGTGGGATGAAGCCGACAACTGGGAATCTATCCACGCACGTAGCCACAGCTGGGGATAGATGCTTGTGTAACCTCTTTAGGTGAAAAGTTTCTATATACCGACGATGCCTCGTGGGTTCGACAGGGAACGTACTAACGTCCACAAACACCAGTACCACTTCATTTGGTGCCCGAAGTACCGTAAGTCGGTGCTAGAAGGTGAGGTACGTGACCGACTCGAAGAACTCATCGAGGAGAACGACCACGAGCCCGGCGACGACCAATCCGATAGCCCTGCCGAACTGGGAGTCCGATCGACGCCCCGTCATACACGGAGGTTGTCACTTCGAGTCAATATATTGCTCGGCCCGCTCGAACGCTATCCGTTTGATGGGGTCGTCCCTGAACGAACGCTTGCAAGCTACTCGGTCGAGGGGACATTCGAGGGCTCAGCTGACAACCGGTCGCGGTCGTGCGGTGCGTCGAAGTCGATATCCGGGCCGATGGGTGTGATCTCGCCCTGATAGTAGCCCTGATCCTTGATGTGTTCCATCCGTACCGTCTCCGCGACGCCCGTCGTCTGATAGAGATCGCGGAGATACGGCCAGAGATTCTTGTACTGGTGGAGGTACTGTCTGTCGCACTTGAAGGCAGTGTGGTAGCAGTGGTCGAAGCGGACGAGCGTTGGGAACATCCGGACGTCCGCGAGGGTCAACCGATCGCCGGCGAGACGACCGAGGGCGGCACGGCCCCGTTCGAGGACAACCAGACCGTACACCTCTGACGGGGTGAGCGCCTGCTCGACGGGGGCGGTCTCGAATTCAGCCGCACAGCGGTACAGCGAGACATCGACGGGGACGTCGAGATCGTCGAAGACGGCGTCCTGCAGCTCACCGTCGACGACCCCAGCGTAGATGACGAGGCCGCTTGGTGGCGTCTCTTCGTACGCTTGGAGGTGGCGTCGGATGCGTCCGAGAGCGTCCTGGACGTGAGTTCGTGTCTGGTCGGATTTGATGTTCGAAGCCTGTGCATATTCGCGGTCGACGCGCTCACGGACCGCATGGAGTGCTTTGCCTGGCGGGACGGCCACGGTGATGAGCTCGGTGCCCTCGCCACGGTAATTTGTGAGCTGGTCGATTCGATTGCGGAGTTCGTACTCGGTGATCTGCATGTGTCTCGGTGAAAGCGGCGTCACTGCTCGATGGGAAGGCGATACACCCGGCGGCGCCGCTACCAACTACGAAAGAACAGAGCAAGCGCTCATCGTCCGCACGTTCACCTGGTGCACCGGCGGTGTGTGGTGTATACTACCTTGTTCGTGACGGTACAGGATAATGCTTCTGTCGAGACGGTAGGCAGTGGCCAAGAACGGATAGAAAGCCCTCGGCCGCTCGACGTCCCGCGACCCACGCTGCGCGCCTCGTGCCTGCGCGGTGCTTGCGGGGTCGGGACGACCGAAGCGCCCTCGCCCTTTCTGAGTCCACCAGGACGGTAGCTGGATTGCCGAGTGTCGCGGCCGACTGGACAGGTGTGTACGTACCGGCCCGCCCCGCTCGCCGCTGCCGCCCTCCGCGTGCTCACGGGTCACTGCGTTCCCCGTTCGCAGCGAGCCGTTCCCTGC
>ENA-ORCR01000490-ORCR01000490.1-marine-metagenome-genome-assembly--contig:-NODE-490-length-21339-cov-4.278713_pt1 | contig 21339 bp, 20 predicted proteins | sample MGYA00237782_ERZ508514 | MGnify/ENA primary metagenome ERZ508514 (study PRJEB26185, sample SAMN06268960) | marine metagenome | isolation source: Eden Landing Ponds, San Francisco, CA, USA | place...
CGAACTGCGAACCGGTGTCGACGAGCGACGTCGCGACCTGCCGAACGCCGCCGTATATCGTGCTCACCAGTGGGATGATGTTGATCGTCCGCCCGAGGTTGCCGAACAGGTGATGACCCACGGACCACTGTGCGGCGAACCCGAGCAGCGTAATGATCGTGACGATGAGGAGGACAGCCATCACCTGTGCCGCGAGTTCGATGTTGGCTGCCGTCTCGATCAGTCCGAGTCTGACGACGATCGGATTGACGAATTGGAGCGACCACGAGACGAGTATCTGGAGGATGTACAGCGTGACCGCGAGCGGCGCGACCAGAATGATTCCAGCGACGAAACTCTCTTTGAGTCGGCTGGTCGGTTGCATACGCTGGAATCGTTCCAGGCGATCAAAAAGGTGTGGCCAGACAGTATTCCGGACCTACCAAATTCGGTTGATCCACGCGCTGACTTGCGGAATCTGTCGACACCAGTCTCGGAAACGCCCCTGCTTGGTGGGGTTCGCTTCCTTACCGTGCGATTCGAGCGTGCTACCGTGTTCGTCTATCGTGAACGGTCTCGACTGATTAAGAGCGTTCAGCGGCTTGTTTGCGATGACAGTGACACCAGACAGGACCCAGTTTACTGACGAGCCGGCGTTCCGACGCTGGCTGGCTGCGACGAGCGACCAGTTTTCCGCTGCAGACAGACGGCGTGTCGAAGTGTACGTCCGGTCGATGCTCCCGCCGCTGGGGGCGAAATCGAGACAGGAATCACTCCTCGAATCGCTCGACGAATTCGTCGACGACGGTGTGATAGACGACGTCTCGATAACCATCATCGGCAACCGGCTCTGTCTGTGTGACACATGTACGAAGACGGACGCGGAATCGGCCTTGATCAACCGCTTCAAGGAACTCGACGACTGGGGCCGGGAATACGATGCGTCTACGAGTCCGTTTTTCGAGACGCACACGCTCGATTCGAGGATGGCCGGGGAAACGGCACGCGCACTCGTTCCGCCCAGAATCTGCGTCGCGTTGTACTGCGACGGGGACCTCTCCGGGGTGTTCCCCTGTGAAATGGGGGACGTGCTCGTGTCGGCAACTGACTTCGTTTCGACGCTCGCCGAGTTGAGTGAGGACCGGCAAATCGTCGTCGAGTCCTGAAGGGTCGCACCCTCGTGACCGTTCAGGGCCAGTAATGAGAGCTTACGCGGCTCTGTGGCCGAAATCGGTCAGTGGCCTGACACCCGTACCCGTCGGTTCGAGGAGAAGTCGTGTCATAACAATAACCTGCTTTGTGGAAGACGGGTGCATGAACGAGTCGCCAATCAGCGCCCGGGCCGCGGCAGGGAGTCCTGACCGTGCTGCATGGAGGCGGCGCTGATGTGCGGGATCACGGCTGCGATCGGTGTCCCTGACGCGGTGTCGACCCTGCTCGCCGGGCTCGAGAACCTCGAATATCGGGGCTACGATTCGGCCGGCGTCGCCGTCAGGAATGGCGCAGGCCTCGACGTCGTCAAACGCGAGGGCGCGGTCGAAGAACTGGAGGATCTGCTTTCCAAGAGCACGGTCACGGGTACCGTCGGAATCGGGCACACACGCTGGAGCACGCACGGCCCGCCGACGAACGCCAACGCTCACCCTCACACCGATTGTCGGGGAACCATTGCAGTGGTACACAACGGTATCATCGAGAACCACGCCGAACTCAGGGCTACGCTCACCGACGACGGCCACGCGTTTTCGAGCGAGACCGACACTGAAGTGGTTCCGCATCTGGTCGAATCGTATCTCGCCGACGGGGCGGACCTCGAAACGGCGTTTCGCCGCGCTGTCGACGACCTCTCTGGGAGTTTTGCGATCGCACTGATCCACGAATCCGAGAACGTGCTCTACGCGGCTAGACGGGGTTCGCCGCTCGTCTTCGGGTTGGCCTCCGAAGGCTACTATCTCGCCAGTGACGTCCCGGCGTTCCTGGAGTTCACCGACGAGGTCATCTATCTGGCGGACGGGGACGTTGTTCGCGTCTCCCCCACAGCGTACGAGATCACCGACCTCGACGGGTCGGAGGTAGACCGTTCGGTCGAAACCGTCGACTGGTCCTCGGAGGACGTCGAGAAAGGAGCGTTCGACCACTACATGCGCAAGGAAATCGACGAACAGCCCAACGCCATCGCCCAGTCGATTCGCGGGCGGACAGGCGACGAAGAGGTCGCGTTCGACTCTCTCGAGGCGGGGACCCTGTCAACAGTCGACCGCGTTCACTTCGTCGCCTGTGGGACGAGCTATCACGCGTCCCTGTACGGTGCCCAGTTGCTGCGTGATCGCGGCATCCCCGCACGCGCATTCCTGGCGAGTGAATACGCCGTCACTGGCCCTCCGACCCAGGATGGTACGCTGCTGGTCGGGGTAACACAGAGTGGAGAGACGGCCGATACGCTGGCAGCACTCCGTCGAGGGCGGTCGGACGGATTGAGAACGCTCGCCGTGACGAACGTCGTCGGATCGACGGCCGCTCGTGAGTGTGCGGACACCGTTTATATCAGGGCAGGCCCGGAAATCGGGGTGGCAGCGACGAAGACCTTTTCCTCACAGGTCGTGACACTCACGCTCCTCTCCGAGCGGATTCGAACCGACGTGATGGGCTCATACAGCGACAGTGCCGGCGAATTATTCGCCCAAGTACGATCGTTGCCCCACGCCGTCGGTTCGGTGTTATCGGACTCGTCCGTGCGGTCGCTGGCCGCTCAGTACGAACCCAGTGACGCGTACTTCTTCATCGGTCGTGGGACTGCGAGGGCGGTCGCACTCGAAGGGGCCCTGAAGCTCAAAGAGATCTCGTACGAACACGCGGAGGGGTTCCCGGCTGGCGAATTGAAACACGGTCCACTCGCGCTCGTGACGCCGAACACGCCGGTGTTTGCGATCGCGACGGGTTCGAATACCGAGAAGTTGCTCGGGAGTATAGAGGAAGTGAGTGCGCGAGGTGCACCAGTCATCGCGCTCACGCCACGCTCGGAGGCGGCGATCGCCGAGGCAGCAGACGACGTGCTGTGGGTGCCGGACACCCGTCCGGAGTTGGTCGGACTGCTGGCAAACGTCCAGTTACAGCTCTTTTCCTATCACACGGCGACGCTGCTCGATAGGCCGGTCGACAAACCACGGAACCTCGCCAAAAGCGTGACTGTCGAGTGAGCCGGGAGGTGTCGTTCACGCTCGATGCTGGTGCATGACCGCTCCGTGACCAATTAGCGTTTGTCGGTGAGATCACAGACCGAGCTCTCGCTCAAGACTATGAAGGCGTCGTTGCGCAGTTGGTCTTCGGAGTTTGGAAGAAAAATTATCTGGTCAGGGTCGTCGACGACGTTGATTTTCTCCCAGGCGATCAGTTCGTACTCGAGATTCTCCTCGAGATCAGGGTCGACCGGCTGACTGCGCCAGTCTGCAGGGAGTTCAGTTCGTCCTTCCGACGTCGATTGTTCGCCCGTCCGTATATCCGCGTTTTCGTCCTCATTACTCATTGTTCGATGGTCCCTCGTCCCGGGCCAGCCAGCCGTCGTCCGCCACGCCGCGGGCCTTACTCACGGTAACTCACACCTACTCACATAAGACTACTCCCCCAAAGTTACGCAGTTGACACGTAGATTGTTGAAATTCACGTTCGGATCGGTTACAAGTTAAATACCAGTTGGTTGTGGTCACTCAATAGCTCGCGTCGGATGCCCTCATCCCGCAAATGGCCTAAACGGGCCCAATGTACTCTCTCGTGGCGAAATAAGGCCCTCTTACCACTACATCACGCGAGATTAGTTGCCGATTTCCGGAACGTTTGCATCACACTGGCAGTTTCACTGTCAGGAATCGGGCCCCTCGTGTTCGGTGGGGACCGTTCGACTGATTTTTCCATCGGTCGACAGTCGTTACGACGAGGTGTAGAAAGATGCAGAGGCTGATCTGCACTCCGAGTGGGTAGTCTGGTGGTGGGCCGTTCCCCAGTTGCGCATACTCGCCCGTCTCAGTTCGGTAGAGCGATACCGTGAAGGACGGACTCGAGGCCGTCCAGGAAGGAGTAGGATGGTTCGTACCCCAGGTCGCTGCGCGCTCGACTGATCGAAGCACGACTGTGCTTGATGTCTCCGGATCGAGGGGACCCGTGCACGATTTCGGCGTCTGTATCGACGAATTCCTTGACACGTTCGGCGACGGTTTGGATGGTCGTACCGGTTCCCGTTCCGATATTGTACGCCCGGCCGGTCTCGTCAGTCGTCGCTGCTAGCAAGTTCGCATGGACGACGTCTTCGACGTGAACGAAATCTCTCGTCTGGGTCCCGTCACCGTAAATCGGCAGGACGGCCCCGGAGCGGGCGCGGTCCACGAAGGCACTGATAACTCCCTTTGCTTGATTCTCGGGCGACCCGTATACGTTGAAGTATCGTAGCGTAACCGTGGGGAGTCCGTATAGCTCTTCGAACGCGCGCGTGTGTTGATCGGCTGCCAGTTTGTCAATTCCATACGGGGAGGTCGGCGTCTTCGGGTCGGACTCGTGGATCGGAACTCTGTCCGGCTCTCCGTATATTGCCGCCGAAGACGCCGTCACTACGCGAACGTCTTCTCGACGGGCGGCGTCCAAGACCTTCACTGTCCCGGACGCAGTTCGTCTGTGGCCCTCCACCGGAGAGCGGGTCGCCGTCTGCACGTTGGCCATGGCCGCCTGGTGAAAGACGACGTCTGTCCCTCGCATCGCTGTCCCCAGGTCGACCGGGTCACGGACGTCGCCCGCGACGAATTCGACGTCCGCTGGGACGCGTGACCTGTTACTGGTCGAGAGGTCGTCGAGAACGGTCACGTCACAGATGTCCGCGAGCGTCGCAGCCAGCTGGCTCCCGATGAAGCCAGCACCGCCAGTGACAAGTACTGACTGTCCCGAGACCTCCGAGAGTGGGTCAATCGTCACGAGCACCTACCTCCGTCACGGTGGTTCCCGGATGCTCGGCTCTGTTCGTACGGTGAGGCACATTGGTTCCGTCCGCTTCCTCGGTGGCTCTGTTCTCGCTCATTAGAACGAGAATGTGTCTCCGCTTTTATTGTTATAGATCGCCTGATTCGGTGGTATCTCACTCGAACCCAGATATCAACGTTTGATCTTCGGCTCACGTTCCGGTACCTGAGACTACCGACAGTCAGGCAGCGGTAGAATCCCCACTCGTCGACTTCCTCCGCTGGCTGGGGCCGGATACTCCACTTCCGAATTTCTAAACGTATATCTGATTCACATATATGATTATAATAATATATAAATATACTGAATAGTGTTTCGGAGATACGGATTTTAAATCAGTTTCGTGGGCTCTCAGTACGAATTGGACAGTACGAAGGGATTCTAGCGCGGGTACTGTGACCTGCCGCTCCCGTCGAGTTGGATCCGGAAATAGACTTGTTTGGGCCTACTATTGCAGTACTAGGGGAAATCACGGGGTATATATAATACACTCCCGATTTATCGGAAATATATTTTATAATGCTAATTACTCGTATTACTATCATTTATGTGGCCACTGATTGGCTGGTGTTCACCGTGTGGTCCGGAGCGGTTAGGGCGGAGTTAGTGAACTTCGTACAGTGAGATTGCCTCTACCATGGTACTCCGATCGGATTCAGTGACGTGGGGATGCACCGGAAGCGTGAGCAGTTCCGACCAGAGACGTTCTGCGACGGGGACGCTCGGCTCCATCTCGTCGTAGGGCGCCAGTTCGTGGAGCATCGTCCCGGGAGGGGTGGCTGTTTCGACACCTCGCGTTGCGAGGTGCTCGACGAATCTGGCTCTCTCCGGCGCCCGAACGGCATAGCTGTTGAAACCGTGTTCCGCGCGCATGGGCACTTTCGGTGGGGAGAGTGGCGTGCCGTCGAGGGCGTCGGTGAGGACTGCTGCGTTGTCGCGTCGGGCTCTGACGAACCGGGAGAGTCGCTTCAACTGCACTCGACCGATGGCCGCTTCGAGGTTGGTCATTCGAAAATCGTGACCGACCTCGACGCGCGTGCCATCTCGATGGTGGCCCTGATTTACGAACGCCTCGGCACGCGCTGCCACCTGGTCGTCGTCAGTGACAACCATTCCCCCAGCGCCGGTCGTTACGTTCCCTCCGGGCGAGAAGGAAAATGCAGTCGCGTTGCAGAGTGATCCAACCGGGTCGCCGTCGTACGTAGCCCCCACTGCTCCCCTTGCATCCGCGACGAGAACGGCGTCGAATTCACTGGCGAGCGTGGAGAGTGGTTCTATCGGCGCGGCGAGGCCAAACCGGTGAACTGGAAGGATGGCGTGAACACGCTCGTCTCGACGGTCGATGATTTCACGAACGGAGGCCGGGTCGAGCGTGTACGTCTCGGAATCGACGTCCGCGAAGCGGACGTGTCCCCCACACCGGTGAATCGCGTCGGCGGTTCCGACCGGTGCCAGTGGTGATGTTATGACCGTGTCGCCATCACCGATGCCAGACGCGTGTAATGCGGCGTGTACTGCGGTCGTTCCGTTGGCAGTCGCTACCGCGTGGTCGACGTGACACGTCGTTGCGAACGCACGTTCGAACGCGGCGACTGTCTCCCCGGTGCCCAATGTACCCGCGTCCAATAATTTGTCTACCCGCTCGCGTTCACGCTGGCCGATGGCTGGAACGACAATTGGGACGGCGTAGTCACCGTCTTTCGTCACTTCCCGAACACCCGATAGGCCCTGAAGCCAGTGGTTTCGCTCCCAGAGAGGGAGGCGTGGTCCGGCGATAGTATTCGGTCCATGGATGGTTCGAGCGGTGCGGAAACCTGAGGAACATACTGGCTCATCGCTGTCGGACGGGTGGACCTTCGACAACCGTAGTTATTGGTCGCATTGTGGGGTCAAGTGCGATACCCATCAGGAAGGCGAAAACTGCTCCATCGCCAGCTCCAGGTACGGAACTGCGACGTCGGTCGCGTCCGTCGACCGGATCTTCTTTTCGGAGACATCGTAGTCAATGAGGCCGGCGTCGTCGAGTTTCGGCAGGTTAGAGTGTACGAGACGAGTCGCAACCTGATTCCTGAACTCAGCAGTGGAGAGTCCTTCCGGCGTCCCACCTTCGTCGACGACGTATTCGACGAGGTCTTCGTACGGGACCGCCCCGTCGGACCGCGAGAGATACGCCAACGTGTATCTGTTTCCTGGCTGGGCGAGTAGTTCGAACAGTTCACTGGCGGAGATAGTGCTCTCTGCGTCCTGAACGCGCGTCGCACTCTCTCTGTCTCTCGTAGTGGGCCTCGAACTATCAGTGGATTCCGACGTGGAAGTAACCGGATCGTCTTCTGGACGCCCGGAGTGTCCGCCGTCGTCACTCGACCGACCCTCTTGCGGGTGCTCTGACCCCATACGTTGTGTTCTCGCTCGAAAGGTATATATGCTCGCCTGCTCGAGCGGACGATCTCGTTCAAACTGCTGGGTTCTCGGGCTGAGTGGATGTACCAGTGGTCGAACCGGTTGCAAGACCTCCGAGACTGAATGAGGATCACGCTCCGCGGCCTGGAATTCTCGGCCAGGTTCCACGTTCTGGATCACGGTCCACGAACCCAATTGTGGACGGTGGTCTGACGGTGAACACGCGGGGGTCGCTCGCACTCTCCGCCAGCGGTGCTCGCTGAGAGTGCCGGTGGCCGATGAACTCGCTCGCTGTGCCCAAATTATGGTACCGTTACGAAGTTGATCGAAGAGTCAGAGAGTCCGTTCTTTCTGGACGTTTCATAGTACGAGGCGCCAAATTTCTGGAGCGTCGAAACCTCTTTACGTGGTAGCCGACTCGGTGTGAGTATAGCGGAAAGTGGGACACAAGCAACAGCCCCCGACAACAGCCGAGTGAGTACTCGGTTCACGAGCGGGGACTGGACGTACGCTTCCGAACCCATTCGGTAACTTCCGCCACAAACAATGAGTACAGATTGGGACGACGTCAGCTTCGTCATCAGTTCGCGGTATCGTGTCGCGGTCCTCAAGCGACTCGCAGACGGTCCATCGACCCCGTCACAGATCGCTTCCGACGAGGACGTGGGAATCGCACACGTCTCGCGGGCGCTCCAGCGCCTGCGAGAACGGTCGCTCGTGGACCTGCTGGTCTCGGACGACCGAAAGAAAGGCCGAGTCTACGGCCTCACTGAACAGGGAGGTGCGGTCTGGGACAAGATTGAAGCTGAAAACATGGTCTGACGACATCGGAGGTGCAGTTTCCGATTTCCAGACCAGATACCAACCGGTGCTACCGATCGGGGTGGAACGCCCACCGCCCGTCCGACTCATTTTCACATTTCCAGACGCTAGTTAGTTACTACCGACGAGATAGCTCACGTCTGGAGGTTCTGAACATACCATTCAGTGTTCAGAAACGTCTCAAATATTTGCCCGACTTTACAGCCATATGGTTGTAATAATTCATTCACTTAGGACTACACTACTGCCAATCCCGGCCCCTTTCGCGCGGTTCGTCTCGACTTTCAGGGAGGGTAACTCGGACCGAAGTAAGTCGTTAGGCTCTGTGTTTCGATCGTCTGAACAGTTTCGATACCAACACGAGACGCACGGTTTGTATCGGTCCGGCGCTCCACTATCGCGACTCAAGCCCGCTCTCCTGTGTTCTCGTCGAACGATCGATATCACCTGGGAGCGTCGACGTAGCAAAATGTACCGGTAATAGTCGGATTCACCACCACATTTGTGCTAGATACTGACCAGACGTTCCCGGCACTCGGCCGATCTGGAACTCGTTTTAGGCCGTGGATTACTAAGGAGTCCCAGGATAGATCGTACTACGATGACAGAGCATCTCTCAGACAGTGACCTCGAACGGATCGCACAGTTCGTCGATACACCTGCATACGAACGCGAGCCGGAACAGTTACTGCCCGAGGCAATCGAAGAAGAGTAGTTCTGCGTGGGTCTCTCAGGAATCGAATTGGCGTCTCACTCCTTCCCGCTACGGGTGGTAGCCGCCTTACGGAGGCCGGCGCCTCTGTCTTCGAACGACGACACTCCGGACGGCATCGCTGATCCTGGCTCCGGTCGTTGATCCTGGCACTGCTGAGATCCGTGTCTGCTGTCGCCAAGGTATATATACGAAAAACGGAGCCGGGGTGAAGCTACGTCCGCAAGCCAGGTCAGGCCTGCACGATTCAGAACTGTCGCTGGAGGTCGTCTGGTACCTGCCGACTGTTCATCTGCCAGACGATCAGGTGTGCCGCGACTGTGATGAGTACCCCCGAGAAGATTATCACACCGACCGCCGCGCTGCTCATCGTTCCGAATATCCAGATCCCCAGATTCGACAGCGCGACCACTGAAATTCCGAGAACTGCGAGCGGGAGATAGAGATACTGCCACGGCATCTCCCGTTCGCCTGGATTCAGATACTGGTCGATATCGGTGGCTGCCTGCGTTAATCGTACTTCGCCAGTGTCCTGGTCGTAGTCGACCAGATTGGCGTCTTCCAGCTTGGGGACGTGTGTCTGGTACAGTGACACGTACACCCGTTTGCGTTGTTGTTTCGTCAGCTCATCTACTGTCGTGTCGTTCTCCCAGGCGGCGACATCCTCGGCTAACTCCGTCAACTCGACCGGACCATCCTCTGTACGGAGCTGATATAATACGTAGCGCCGTCTGGCGCTACTAAGGATGTCGAAGACGACGTCTTGCGTCAGGGGTTCGTCCTCTATCGACATCCACCATCAGCCCTCGGGTCGGTTTGTTGGCGGATTGCCAATTCTGGCAGCCACCCCGTTGTCGTATCTCGACACAGGCTGTGAGATTAGTGGGTAACACTTTGTTACGAACTCGTTACCAGCTTTGGGTTGTCCGAAGGACCCGAATTATTGCGTAAGACACGCCATCCTGGCGGTTTTCACCGCTCTCGAGTCCTGGTTATAGCGACCGGGATTCTAGCAACGTACTACCTCCCGAAGCACTGCCATACCACCGTGGTTCGCTCTTGCGTTGTGGTCGCTCGAGACCGTCCCCGAAAAGCGGCCGGGGCGTTCGTCAGTCGCGACCGAGCAATCGAGTTCGTACCGACCGTTTCCCGTATTCTCTCGAGGGACTATGAGTTGTACTCTGACGTTGGCCACAAGCTGACCGATGAGTTACCTGTTGAGTCGCACGTCATCCGGGGACCGACCACCAGACGTACGCGTTCGTGTAGGCGGCGGCCACCGCCAGGGCCGCAACGATTCGGCCCCGTGTTCTCACGAGTGGCCTCTCGTCCGAAGGGTACGCTCGAGTCGCCGGGGAGACGGTCTGGCCGACCAAGCTAGTGGTTCCGGACCGCTTCGTGTAGACCCCCCTCGGACGAATGGAATCTGCGTTCAACGGCACCAATCCGGCTGTTGGGTTTGGATTCTTCCCTCCGAGCACCGCTTCCATTGGCTGTGGATACGAGAGAGGATGGCTCCGACGAACGAACCGTCTGTCACAGCAGTACCCTCAGCGGTCCGAACACGGTCTGAAGCGATCAATTACTGGATTCATTCGATCGTAAAGACGACCCTTACTCGTTCTGGCGTACCCGTACAGAAATGTAATGATCTTATTATCCAGCCGAAATGGACTGTTCAATCAAGAAAGACTAAGTATCAGTGACTCCCAAGAAGTAATCGGCGCAATACACTCTGTGGAGGGGTCTCCAGCGCCGGGGGTACGGACACATGAACGCAGCTAGATCCCACGAAATGACCGCGTATCGGCCGTTAACCATTGCATCGGGACGGGTTGGATGCCGTCGGGCGGGCGAAGTATGAGTACCGAACCGCTTCCCGCGCCGCGCGCGCAGCACGACTGCCCGCGTCGTGGTAACGTTCCATTGGAGGTGTCGGCCTGATGGCGTCGGCATCCCAACGCAAGAGTGACGACGACATCGTGTCGGACGATGTCGCTGACCAACAGCACTCGGAGGTTGCACCTACGTCCGAGTCGGATTCGGAGGAGGAATCGAGGAGCGCGCTGCCCCTCGACCACCTCTTCGAAATTCTGAAAAACGAGCGACGGCGGACAGTGCTCCACTATCTGGAAGAACACGACGGAACCGTGTCACTGGGTGAACTTGCGGAACACGTCGCTGCCGTCGAAAACGGCACGACAGTCACGCAGGTGACGTCCAACGAGCGCAAGTGCGTCTACGTTGGTCTCTACCAGTGCCATCTACCGAAGATGGACGACATGGACATCGTCGAGTTCAACCAGAATCGGGGTCGCATCTCGTTGGGCCCGAACGCGGAACAGCTCTACGAGTATCTGGACGAGTCTGACGACGTCGTCCGCCCGTGGCCGCTGTACTACGGTGCGCTGACTGCTGTGGGTGTGGTACTGCTCGTCGCGAGCCAACTCGGTGGCGCTTCTATCGGGCTGACCGCGACCGTCGTCTCGACGCTCGTGCTGGTTGGGCTGGCTGGCATTGCGACCGTGCAGACGCTCGAACAGCAAGACGCAGACTGACAGTCGGTCACCGTTTCATTTTTCGCTCGGGTTCGTTCACTCGACTGTCCAGAGTAGTCACTTCCCAGGGTCGTCGATGGGACCGTGCGTTCAGGGCGAGCGAATCGAGGACCTGATTCGCTCGTCCGATAGGTCGAACCGAGATGCACACGACTTTGTAGCCCACCGGTTCCATGGTCCACTGACGCAGTCGGGACAGAGGCTGCTTCCGGGTGGGGGAAAGGACGGGGTCCGTGCTAAATCGTACAGTAAAATAGTCGATCGAAGCGAAGCAGGTGTGGGTACAGGGGACTACTGTTCACCGAATGGACTCGAGTCGGACGAACCACGGCTCCGTCGCGGAAATCCAGGTCGCCATCCGTTCGTGGTCGTCGACGTCCGATGGGTAGATCGTACACTGGTCGGGCTCGCCATCGTTCCGCTCCACGACGGCGTGTAACTCCAACGAACGCGGTCCTGGACCCCCACCACCCGTCCGTTTCCTATCCGTCGACATAGACGATTCGACGCACGGATCGTCTATTGTAATTGGTCTGCTACAGCCGCGTATAGAGTCAATACCTGGTCCTCATCTCGCGAATACATCCCCAACTCTATCGAGTTTCGACCCCAAGTCGCAAGCCCGAACGAGACTCGTGAAATCGGCTGAAATGGCAGGCAGACGCGACCGTCGCGCGGTCTGCAGCCGGGAGAGTCACTCGCATCGGTAGACTTCTTCGCCGGCGACGAAGGCACGCGTCACTGTCGGGACGTCGGTGGGGTCGACGACGACGATATCGGCCCGCGAACCGGGCGCCAGTCTGCCACGCTCGGTCAGACCCGCGACGCGAGCGGGCTCGCTCGTCACTCTGGCCACCCGGCGTTGGAGGGGCTCTCCAGTGTCGGCGAACACGGATTCGAGTAGCGAGTGCGGTCGATAATCCGAACAGAGTACGTCGACGGCGCCGGCGTCGATGGCTTCGAGGGTGTCGAGATTACCCCACAGACTCCCGCCCCGGACGAGATTCGGAGCGCCCATCGCCGTCGCGACACCGCGTGTGCTCGCTCTTTCGGCGGCCTCGAGTGTGAGCGGGTACTCACATAGTTCCACGCCGTTGTCGAGTGCTCGGTCGACGGCGGCCGCGTCCGGGTCGTCGTGGGAGGCGAGGACGACGTCGGTCCCGTCCACGGCCGCTGCGAGTGCTGTAGCCCGTGCTCGGACCGTCGATTCCGGAATCGAACCGACGGTTCGGCCCGCGGACGCGGCCTGGTCGGCGACCGCACCGCGGCCGTCAGTGTATCGGCTGGCGAAGGCGTCGTCGTCCTCGAACTGCCCACGTCCCGGGACATGGGCCATCAGTGAAACGATATCGACGGAAGAGCGATCGGCGAGCGTCCCGACGCGTTCGACCGAGGCTGGGTCTGTGAGTTCACACCGTGCGTGCACGCGGTGGTCGGCGACGAGGCTGGCGCTGTTCTCGATTGCGTCGAGCACCTCCGTCGCGCCCTCGATGGAGCGATTCTTTTCCGGCGCGTCCTCGAACGCGATGGCGTCGAACTTGGTCGTCACGCCCGCCGCGAGCGTCAAGCGGTCCGACGCCGTGAGCGCTGTGAGAGGATCGACCCGTTCACCCGACCGTGGAAAGAGATATCGTTCGACGTCGTCGCCGTGGAGGTCGATGAGCCCCGGGAGCACGACCTTCTCTGAGGCGTCGACGCGTTCGCCTACCGGTTCAAAATCTGTGTCGTCCCCGATGGGCTCCACTCCGGTGATGTGTTCGCCGTCGATCCGTACGCGCCCACCGGCGATCGTTTCCGTCGGCGTCACGACGGTGCCCCCGTCGATGACGATCCGACCCGTCCCAGACGCTTCACTCATTGTGGGTACGACAGGAAGCCACGTGTCATAGTTATAGCTCGGCTACGATTGCAGGTCAGTAGTGCTGGTACGGCACTGCTGGAACTCGTTGTGGTCCGAGCGGGCTGGTCGTTGTCGACCTCTCCGTCCGACCGGACCCTCGAGGACCCAGTGTACGACGACGAGCGTGCAACTACCTGGGTCGCGCGAGCGTGTGAAGAGACGGGATCGACCGCGACACGGACGCGAGGGTCCTGGCACCCAGTCACAGTCAGCGACAGCCACAGACGGGCGGCTTTTGCGAGGCGGTTCGGCCCGACGGAGGCTTCGAAACTGGGCGGAAATCACCGACTGTGTCCCTGTAGCCCCCGTTTAATCGACGTGATTGCCGATGAACGATTGGGGCGGTTTAAGCGTTGGACCCCCATCCTGAAACGTGCCGTCAACCCATCGACCGGAAACACCTGACACGCCCGAACCCCTGTGCATCGCCGGCACCGCTCCCGTTCCGCCGGCTTCTCAGCCTACCGGTCGGCCGTTCGTTCGATGTGGCGTCCCTGCCCGGGGCTTCACACGGGAAGACGGTGATGTCTACCAGCGGTCCGCGGTCACCCGTCGGCATCCGCCCGTGACCCATCTTGCCGACGGGGCCGCGTCATTCGACCGTTCGAGCGCTTCTGTCCCACCAGTGGCACGAAACATCCGGTCGACGCTTCCTGGGTCATGTCGATCAGGGCGGTTGCAGGGGCCGCTGGCTGTGCACCTGAGGCATTCACGAGTGACGATTCGAAACTGACACAGCACCCCGAGGAAGGCGCGGCGACGAGTGCTGGTCCAGGTACTGGTTCCGGCCCGGAACTGTCTGAATCGGCTGGTCGGCCCGTCACGAGCACTTCCGACGGGTCAGGCCATTCGTCGGTCGTCGGTCAAATTTGTCGACTCCACTAACCGGATCAGCTTGTTCGTGGCGTGTGCGACGACGCTCCGGTCTATCGTCACGGTGCGAAGCCTGTCGGCGCTCACTTCGGTTTCTGGCCTGTCTGGACTGGATCGTTCCTCGTCGAGCAACACTGCGGCCCGGTCACCGTCGACTCTCACTACCGTTCCGACACCCACTCCACTGTTCGTGACGACGCGTTTCCCTCTGTCAGTTCCCTCGAAATCTCGGTCCATTGTGGTCGGTCGATCCGCAGGTCCGTTCGGGACGGCCGCGAATCGAGCAAGTGTAGCGACTCGTCGACCCTAATGCCCATCGGGCATCCCACGGGGCTCAGACGGTTCTGAAACTTGTGCAACGACCAGAACGGTCTACGACTGTCTTGCACGCCAGAGGGGTCTGACCGCACCCGGCGAACCGGACGTACTCCTCGAATCGGCAGACAGCGCCCCTTCTTTATTTATAAGATGAATGGCAAGTGTGGGAAAATACGGTCTGGCTGGATAATCGCATCTACCGACACCTCCTGACCGTCCGGGAACTACCCTGTTCGGGGGATCAGGTCCCAATTCATTTCAGTCGTAGATGTCCATTCGCCAACCGTAGCAGTGAACACTCAAATAAATACGGTTTGAGTGCCACGAACGGGCTGCTTTCGGGAATCTGGTTGACTGGTAAGTATATGATTTCTGTGTATATGATGTAATTGGTAGGTATGGCAGTGTCGCAACCGCAGTGGGAGTCGAACGCCTCGCGGTCCAGTGGTCGTCCTCCTGGTGAGCACACTATCGAATGGGACGGATGGATGCGGAGAGAAATGGGGACGGGTTCGGATACGCGCAGTCGGCTCGGATAGTGGGATGAGTCACCCGGAAACTGCGAGCGCTCGGCGGGCGGACGAAGTTCGTCGCGCGGCCAGTCAGGGTGCGCCGACGAGAACGAACGTGCTGTCCGTGCTGCCGTTCTCTATCTGCCGTCGTTCGTCGGGTTCGATGCGGACAGCGTCGCCGGACTCCATTTCGACCGAAGTGCCACCGACAGTGACTGTCGCTTCGCCGTCGATGAGGAGGTACACCTCCTCTTGCCCGTCGTCGCTGTGGTCGTGGGGTTTGCCCGTCCAGCCCGCGTCACACTCCAGGACGGACACGCCGAGGCGTTCACAGGCCAGTTGCTCCCGGAGGAAGTGGAGTCCACCACTGACTGGATCCACCTCCTCGTAGTTGACTTTCGTAGGCGCCATCGGCGGCCGCTACGAGGGGACGACTGAAGTGCGCTTTGGGAGTCAGGAATTCGGGCCGAATCGAGCCCCGTGCTCACTGCCTCGAGTGTACCGTCGGGGATTACTCGCTCCCGAGCACGTCGGTGGAGGTAGTCGAGTTCTGGCTCAGCGAATCGAGCCGGACAGTTTCGGTCCCCTCGCGAGTCTCGATGGTCGCGGTCACGTCGACGGAGACGGTCGTCGACTCGCCACGGCGGACGTGGGTGACCCACCATTCGTCCATTCGACTGTTGTCGAGTCTCATCGTGAATCCGACTGCTGTCGTTTCGCCGGGCGGGACGGAGTACTGCTCGGGAACCGTTCGATTCGCCAGGACGACGTCGTTCAGTGCGACGCGATAGCGAATCTCGGTGACCGTGACCTCGGTTGGTTGTTCGGATTCGAGCGTCGCGTTCACGTCGATGGGTGCCCGTTCCGGGGTCGCCGTTCCCCAGGCGACCGCTTCCGGCCTGACGACGAGCGCGTCCTCGCCGTCGACAGTGACGGGTTCGGATTCTGCGTCTCGCATCCCGGCCAGCATGGCTGTCTCGAACGTACTGGTCCGATTGTCTACCGGGACGTCGAAGCGACTGAACCCGAGGTCCGCCTGTGCGGAGGGCGTCGTAACGACGGTGGAGGACTCTCCCTGGTTGAGGTGACGGGCCCACCAGGCGGGGACCTTCGAGTTGTTCATCGACGAGGTGAGGTCTATCCGGGTCTTCCCTGTCTCGATGGGAGACGTGCGCTGGGCCCCTGTCCCAACGAGGACGCCGTTGATAGTGGTCTGTTGGGTGAGTTCGAGTGCGAGCAGGTCGTTGATCTGCGAGTCTCGGTTCGTATTGTTCAGTTCGAGAGCAGTGAGGACCTGGGTCGACTCGTCGTCGACGCTGCCCCACGTTCTGGTCGCGTCTTCGACCTCGGGGCTGGCGAAGGTCACGGCACGGTCTGGTGAATCCGCGGCACGCACCGACGTAGCGCCCGAGCCGAGGACGTCTGTCTCCAGTGTGAGAGACCGTTCGTAGATCCGGATGGGCACGCGTTCGTACTCGCCGTCGCGTTCGACGAGGCCGTACAGTCTGACCACCAGCGTACTTCGCTCGCTATCCTCGACGTGATTGGCCCACCAGTCGGCCATCTTCGCGGAGTCCAGGCCCATGCTGACCGCCAGCGTGCCGGTCTCCCCGGGTGCCACCTCCAGGCCGGACAGCTGGCGGTCGTCCGCGAGCGTGACGTCGTTCATCTCAACGACGTACTCGACACCGTCGAGGGTGACCGGATACCCGTGCACGTTCTCGACGGTCGACGTGAACTCGAGCGGCGTCACTGTCTCGTTCGCAGTTCCCCACGTCGCGCGCTGGTCGCTGACCGTCAGGAAGGGGTCGCCGCGGAACTCGACCGTCCGGGCGCCCTCGGTCGCGAAGCCACCGAGGAGGTCCGTTTCGATGCGGGACTGCTGGGCGGGAACGTTCCGCGAGAAGCCCGGTCCCGAGACGGTGGCCTGGACCCGTAGCTGTGACCGTTCGCCCTCGTTGACGTGGGAGACCCACCAGTCAGCGATCTTGGTGTTCTCCATCTGGGTGGCAAGCCGTAGCCGGTTGGTCCCGGGATCGAACCCGACGCCTCGTTTCTCCCCGCGCGCGAGGACGACGTCGTTGAGTCTGGCCGTGTACGCGACGTCGACGACGCCCGGGACGCCGACTGGATTCGGGTTCGTTACTGTCGCTGTCGTCCGGATCTCGGTCGTCGTTCCCGTTACCGCGCCCCACTCGCTCTCGACGCCGTCGACTGACGGCTGGGCGAGGACACCCGTTCCCACGAGGGCGCCGAGCACGAGCAGCAGGAAGACGACCACCGCGCCGGTCGCGCCCGCATACCGTCTGAGCCGTCGTCGGGAAATCATTGATAGATTCATCTCAGTTATCGGCATAAACGTTCACGTCCCGGTCTCGAATTCGATAGTGTCGCTGGGGGGTCAGGCGTCGGGGATGGACACGTCGTGTTCGAGCGTGCCGACGCCCTCGATTTCGATTTCGACCGTGTCGCCGTCGGAGAGCGGGCCCACGCCGGCCGGGGTGCCGGTGATGATCACGTCGCCCGCTTCGAGCGTCATGTACGTCGTGATCTCCTCGATCAGTTCCGGGACAGTGAAGATGAACTCCGAGCGAGACGAGGATTGCTTGGTCTCGCCGTTGACCCGGAGTTCGACGCTCGCGTCGTCGGGGACTTCCTCAGGGGTCGCGACGACCGGTCCCATCGGTGCGGCCCCGTCGAAGGCCTTGCCGCGGATCCAGTTCTGTTCGACGCGCTGGTCGTCGCGGTTCGAGAGGTCGTCGACGCAGGTGAATCCGCGGACGACGTCCATCGCGTCCTCGGCGTCGACGGCTTTGCACTGGCGGTCGATGACGACGCCGAGTTCGGCCTCCCACTCGAGTTTGTCCTTGCCAGCCGGGAGTTCGACCGTGGAGCCGTGACTGGACACCGCGTTCGGTGGCTTGAGGAACAGGAGTGGGCGGTCGGGTACCTCCATGCCCTCCTCCTCGGCGTGGTCGGCGTAGTTCAGCCCGACGCAGACGATTTTCGAGGGGTCGGTCGGGGCCAAGATGTCGACCTCGCTCTCGTCGTAGGTCTGGCCACCGAAGGAGATGGTGCCGTCGTCGTAGGTGCCTGTGCGCTCTGCGCCAGCCGGATCGCGGAATCGGACGTGTTTCATACGTCCTGCGAGTGGCTAGGGGCCCGCAAAACCGTTCCGTTCCAGACCGGAGCGGGGCTCTCCGTCCGGACCCGTCGGCACCGATTGCATCGAACCCAACGCGGTATCGCCCGCTCGAACGCGCCATGCCGGAACTCGGTGGATCGTTCGATGACCCGCCGGCACCCGGAGGGGTAGTCCCGTCACATAAACGGACCGAACATAATCGTGCGGATTTCCCAGCCGCTGGGAGTGCGAAACGGGGTTGATAGTGAGAGACGGCGTCGCCCCGGACATGGGAGCGGAACAGACAGGCGGTATCCAGGTACGGCTCGCCGTGGAAGCGGCCGAGGCCTGCCCGGTCGCGGCGTCGACCAGTGGCGATACCATCGCCAGGTCGGCGACGTGGAGTCGGGCGGGTGCACAGGACGACGTCGTCGAGGAGTTCGACCTCGTCGGCGAATACGACGAGTCGGCGCTCCCCGAGGACGCGTCGGTCGTCTTCGAGACCGACCGGTCCGACCGGGTGCGATTCACGCGGGACGGGAGCGACTGCATCTGTGACGCCGTCGGAGAACTGGGGGCGCCAGTCACCGACGTGAGCGCGTCTCGGGGCACGCTCAGACTGAGTTTCCACGCGACCGACGTGGGGACGATCCAGTCGGTCGTCGACGAACTCGACGAGACCTACGGCGCGGTCCGGATCGACCGCCTCGCCCGCACGGGTGACGGCGAGGCCGATGACCTGGTTCTCGTCGACCGCGGTCGACTCACTGACCGCCAACAGGAGGTACTCGAGACGGCGATGGAGATGGGGTATTTCCAGCGGCCCCGCTCGGCCAACGCGACGGAAGTCTCCGAGGCGCTCGACATCTCACCGTCGACCTTCGCCGAACACCTCGCGTCCGCCCAGTCGAAAGTGCTGGACTCGCTTCTGGAGGGGTCTCCGTGAGAATTGGGACGCACTGCAGCCAGACCGAAGATTCCCCGATAGCCAGCCATGCAGAAGCTAGACGTAAACGCACTCCCGAAATGTTGAGGGTACGTAACTTGTATTTCATGCTAACGTTTCAAAAACACTTTAGGCAGAATCGTGAGAGGGTCTAACAATGCGCTCCAGATCGCTCGTCATCGTCCTGGTTGTGCTCGGAGTGCTGATCCCGACGTGGTTCGTCGCGATGCAGGGCGAACCGCCGTCGGAGGAAATCGCCATCGACCACAGCGTCAGCGAGATTCGCCCGCTCGACGGCTTCGTCGACACGCCGACCAAACTCTCGCCGAGTCAGGTCGGCGTCATCGTCTGGGTCGCGCTACTGGCGTTGCTCGGGGTCCTGGCTTTCTTCCACCGGTTCATGGACCGGTTGGCGAGGCCACCGGCCGAGGAGTCCTCAGCAGTCACCGACGGTGGTGTCGCGGGCGGTGGGGGTGACACGTCGTCGGAGCGGACTACCGACGGCGGCGTCGTCACGTTCCCCTGGATCGAGACCGACGACCGCTGGGTCGTCGAGTACCACGACGCGAGCGACGCCCTCGAGGGGCTGGTGGCGATGGGCGGACTGACGGTCCTCACCATCGCCTTCGCCGCCCTGTTCACTGGTGAGTACCTCACGCTCGCGCGGACGCAGTTTTTCGGCATCTACGCGTTCGGGCTGTTCATGTCGCTGACCGGGCTGACCGTCTCCTACTACGCCTGGTTCATGCCCCACGTGGAAGTCGCCGAACGGAGGGATCACTGATGGCCGAGGACGACACGCCCAGACCTGACCTCGACGACGTCGACCTGACTCGCAACTACCCTCGGGCCGACGGGACCGGGGACGACTCCGCCGAGACGTGCTGTCCCTGCGAGGAGGGCACCGGCGGCGAGCAACCGAGCATTTACCAGGAGTTCTGGGGCGACGCACGCGCCGAGATGGAACGGCGCGACTACGCCAAAGCCCTGGCGACGGTCGGCGGACTCACGGCACTCGGGAGTCTCGCCGCACCGCTCGCGAGTCTCACGCGGGTCTTCGAGCGCGGCTACTCCGGGCCGGTCTACTCGGACGGCGTCCCCCTCGTCGACGAGTTCGGGGAGCGGATCACCGAGGACCGCCTGAACCAGGGTGAACTGCTCACGGTCTTCCCGGAGCCGAGACCGGGCATCGACCGCGCGCCGACGCTGTTGGTCCGCTTCGGCGAGGACGCCTACGGCGGCGAGACCCAGATGGAGTACACCGTCGGCGGCTACGCCGCCTACTCCAAGGTCTGCACGCACGCGGGATGTATGGTGTCCAACCGGGAGGGAACGACCCTGATCTGCCCCTGTCACTCGGGACGGTTCGACGCGCTCTCCGGCGCGGCAGTGACCGGTGGACCACCAGCCCGGGCACTACCACAGCTACCCATCACGCTGTCCAGTGACGGCTATCTGGTCGCGACCGGGGACTTCGAGGGGCCAGTCGGCCCCGGGGGTGAATGATGAGTCGTCTGGACTCCCTCTATCGCGCCTACGACTGGGCCGAGGCCCGACTCGCGCTCTCGGAAGACCAGTCGTTGCTCGGGAAGGCCTTCCCCGCGGAGGACTCGTTCCTGCTCGGTGAGGTCGCGCTGTTCTGTTTCCTCGTGCTCGTCCTGACGGGCGTGTTCCTCGGCTTCTTCTTCGAGCCGAGTACCAGCGAGGTGGAGTACGAGGGCAGCGTCGCCGAGTACCAGGGTGAAGAACTGCCCAGTGCGTTCGCGAGCGTCCTCAACATCACCTACGACGTGCCCTTCGGCATGTTGATCCGCCGCATGCACCACTGGGCGGCCCACCTGTTCGTCGCCTCGATGGCGTTGCACATGCTCCGGGTGTTTTTCACCGGGGCCTATCGCAACCCGCGCGAGCCCAATTGGGTCGTCGGCACCGGCCTCGCCGGGATGTCGATGTTCGCCGCCTACACGGGCTATGCGCTCCCGTTCGACGAGTTCGCCAGCACTGCCGTCGGCATCGGCTACAACGTCGCGCTGTCGATACCGCTGGTCGGCGAACTGGTGGGCAAACTCGTCTTCGGGGGTGAGTTCCCGTCGAGTGCCACCATCCCCAGGTTCTACTTCCTGCACGTCTTCGTGATACCGGCGGTCATCGCGGGACTGATCGCCGTCCACATGGTGATCCTCGTCAGGCAGAA